>ERZ795057.3072-NODE-3072-length-11808-cov-4.685867_pt1 | contig 11808 bp, 7 predicted proteins | sample MGYA00375141_ERZ795057 | MGnify/ENA primary metagenome ERZ795057 (study PRJEB30186, sample SAMN05720163) | activated sludge metagenome | isolation source: Anaerobic digester | place: Hong Kong | collected 2015-01-26 ... | reverse complement strand
CTGCCCGATGGACAGGTTGCAGGTGTCGCCGTCGCGCCAGCTGTCATTGCGCTCGCGGCGCTTCCAGTCGTTGTCCGGCACCAGGCCGGGCCGTTCAAAGTCGAGGCCGATGCCCGTCTTGCGGCCGAATCCGCAGGCGCGGGCCATCTCCTGGACGGCGTCGGCCCCGCAGGCCAGCGCGGCATGGAACATGTACACGTTGCAGGAATAGCGGATGGCGTGGGGCGCATCGAGACTGCCGTGGCCCCAGTGCTGCCAGCAGCGGAAACGCGCCCGCCCCAGATCGAAATGCCCCGGGCAGCTGTAGCGCGTGTCCGGCCGGATGGCGCCGCTTTCCAGCGCCGCCAGCAGCGTCACCGGCTTGAACGTGCTGCCGGGGGCGTATTCGCCCGCCGTGGCCCGGTTGTAGAGCGGGCGGCGCTCGTCCTTCAGCAGCTCGTTCCACAGCCGCGCGGGCACCGAGGGTACGAAATCATTGGGATCGAATCCGGGTGCGCTGGCCAGCGCCAGCACATCGCCGGTGCGCGGATCCACGACCACCGCGGCCCCTTTTTCCCCCTCCAGAACGGCTTCCGCCGCCTGCTGGATGCGCGCATCCACGGACAGCACCACGTCGCGGCCCTGCCCCGGTTCGCGCCGCGAGACCTCGTCGAACTTGAAGCCCGCCACGTCCACCTGGACCTCGATCTTGCCGCCGGCGTTCGCGCGCAGCACCCCGTCCAGGCGCTTTTCCACGCCCGAACGCCCCGCGACCTCGGGCAGATAATAATGGAACCGCTCGGGTTCGCCGTCCGATTCCGGCAGCTGCTCGATGTCCGCCCGGCCCACATAGCCCAGCAGGTGGCAGGCGAGATCCCCCTGCGGATAGACCCGCACCGGCTCGACGGTCAGGGCCGCCCCGGGAAATTCGTGGGCGTGCTCCATGAAGCGCGCCACCGCGGTTTCATCCAGGTCCCGCCAGGCCACCAGCGGCAGCGGCGTGCGACGCCCCAGGTGCGTCCGCACGTCCCCCGGCCCCAGGTCCAGCGGGCGGTCCATCGTTTCCGCCATGCGGTACAGCGTGTCCATGATGTGGTCCACCGTCCGCGACAGCCCCCCCGTCCGGCGCAGCTCTTCCAGATGCAGCGCCACGCAGAAGGCCGGGCGGTTCTCGGCCAGCGCCTCGCCGCGGCGGTCCAGGATCCGCCCGCGGAGGCCCGGCAGGCGGACGCTGCGGAGGCTTTGCCGGACCAGGCGCCGCTGGTACTCCATGCCTTGCGCCACCTGCAGGTTCCACAGACGGAACCCCAGCGCCGCCAGCGCGCCCGCCATCACCGCCCACAGCAGCAGCAGGCGCAGAACGCTGACCTCGGGCTTGGCGGAACGGCGGGACATCACGCCGCCTCCTCCCCGACGCCCAGCCGCCGCTCCAGGCCCCGCATCAGCCCGAACAGCACCGGCACCAGAATCGCCCCCAGCACCGCCGACCCCGCCATGCGCCAGGCCGTCCCGCCCAGGGTCAGCGTCACCAGCCCCCTGGCGTGCAGCAGCGCGGCCATCACGCCGGTGGACACCGAGGCGCACAGCGCCCCGAACACGCTCACCGTCGTCGCCTTGTGGGCGAAGAAATCCGCCCGAAGCAGCACCGCCAGCCCGCCGGACACCAGAAAGGCGCAGGTGGAAAAGCCCAGCGGCGCCAGGCTCAGCGAGTCTTCCAGAATCCCCCCCAGCAACGCCATCGCCACGAAATAGCGCGGCTTCTTGGCCATCGCCGCATACAGCACCACGCCCAGCACGAACGGAAACGACGGCTGGCCCATGTGGCGCCACGCCGGCATCAGCACCTGCAGGGTGCCGCCCGCCAGCAGCCAGAACAGCAGCGACAGCAGCGTCATGGCGCCTCCCCGCCAATCGTCCCGGGCGACGGCCCCGTCAATTCCTCGATCAGCCCCTTTGCCGCCGCCGCCAGGTCCGCCTCCGTCGCCGCCACGAACGCGTACTCCGCCCGCCCCAGGTCCGCCGCAATGTCAATCCACGCGCGCTGGTAGAGACCCGACGGGTCGGTCTCGACCCGCGCCACCCGTCCCACCAGCAACCCTTTGGGAAACAGTCCGCCCATCCCGGACGTCACCACTTCGTCGCCCTGCTGCACGTCCGCCGTCCGCGCCATGTAGTCCATGCGGCAGGCGGGCTGCTCCCCCGGACCGGCCCCGAGCCCCTGCATGATGCCCAGCACGCCCGAACGCGCCAGCCGCACCGATACCTGGCACGTCGGATCCGACAGCAGCAGGACGTCCGCCGTCCGCCCCGACACCGCCACCGTCCGCCCGATCAGCCCGTCCGGCGTGATGACCGCGCGGCCTTCGGCCACGCCCGCCTCCGCCCCCTTGTCCAGCCGCACCGTCTGCCACCAGCCCGTGCTGTCCCGGCCGATCACTTCGCAGGACACCAGCTGGTTCGGAAAGCGCTGCACAAACCCCAGCAGATCGCGCAGCATCCGGTTGTCCCGCTCCAGCTCGCGCGCGATGCGCATCTCCCCGCGCAGATAGACGAGTTCCTCGGACAGGGCGCGGTTCTCCAGCGCCAGATCCCCGATGCCCCGGATGTAGCGGATGATTTCGCGCAGGTCGCGCACCCCCCCCCGCAGCGCTGCCTGAAGCGGGCTGATGCCGTCGCGCACCGCCCCCTTGACCCGGGAAGACGCCGCGTCCGGCAGATTCAGCGTCGCCAGCACGATCAATCCGATCGCGCACAGCGCTATCCATCTACGATCCTTCATGTTCCGTCCGGCCTCTTCCTGCACTCATGCCATGCCGGAAGCCGGATCCGAGAGGAAGGATGGACGGGATGGGCGCGGCGGCCGGGCTCAGTTGCCCGACGACACCTTGCGCAGGAAATTTAGCTCGTGCAGCACGACGCCCGTGCCCTCGGCTACCGCGCTCAGCGGGTCCTCGGCCACGTGCACCGGCAGCCCGGTCTGTTCCGCGAGCAGTTTGTCCATGCCCCGCAGCTGCGACGTGCCCCCCGCCAGCACAATGCCCCGGTCCACCAGGTCCGAGGACAGTTCCGGCGGGCAGCGCTCCAGCGTGATGCGGATCGCCTCGATGATCGCCGACACCGGCTCCTGCAGAGCCTCGCGGATCTCCTCGGACGTGATCGTGAGCGTTTTCGGCAGGCCCGCGACCAGATCGCGCCCCTTCACCTCCATGCTCATCTCCTCGCCGAGGGGATAGGCCGAGCCGATCGTGATCTTGATCTCCTCCGCCGTCCGTTCGCCGATCATCAGGTTGTACACCCGCTTCAGGTACTGGACAATCGCCTCATCCATCTCGTCGCCGCCGACGCGCACGCTGCGGCTCAGCACGATGCCGGCCAGGGAGATGATCGCCACCTCGGTGGTGCCGCCTCCCATGTCCACGATCATGTTGCCCGCCGGCTCCTGGACCGGAAGGCCCACGCCGATCGCCGCCGCCATTGGCTCCTCGATCAAGTACACTTCCCGCGCACCCGCATGGGTGGCGGAGTCCTTGACCGCTCTCTTCTCCACTTCCGTGATTCCGCTGGGGACCGAAATGATGATCCGCGGCCGCACCACCCACTTGCGGTTGTGCGCCTTCCGGATGAAATACCGCAGCATCGCCTCCGTCACCTCGAAATCCGCGATCACGCCGGCTTTCATCGGACGAATGGCAATGATGTTCCCGGGCGTGCGGCCGAGCATGCGCTTGGCCTCCTCGCCGACCGCCAGCACGCGGCTGGATCCCTGCTGGATCGCCACCACGGAGGGCTCGCGCAGCACAATGCCCCGGTCCTTGACGTAAACCAGGGTGTTGGCCGTGCCGAGATCGATGCCGATATCGTTCGAAAAATAACCTAAAAGCCAGCTGAACATCTGGACTCTTTCCTATATATATTGAAATCGCCTTTCAAACCTGAAACCCCCGCATACTGCCCTTGCCCCTCTCCCACCGTCAAGCCCCAATCTCCCCCCGGAAAATGTTCTAGGCCGGCCGGCTTTGCCTTGCACCGTTCCGCCCCATGCCCTAGACTTCATTTTTTGCCACACCTTCTGACTGTGGCGTTGAACCGCGACGGCCCAACGGGGCCGGAGGCGGACTGAAACCTGATGAACCTGGGCGCCCGCGCCCTTGATGGAGACCGGACATGACATTGAAAGAAGCCCTCGAGCAGTCTGCCCAGAAGCACGGCGACAAGGTCCTGATGAAGTACAAGCGCCTGGGCGCCTGGCAGACCCTGACCTACCGCCAGTTCCTCGACCAGGTGCGCGCCATCGCCGAATCCCTGGCCCGCGACTGCCACATCCGGCCCGGCGACCGCGTCGCCCTGCTCGGCCCCAACTCCCCCGAATGGTGCGCCATCCATTACGCCATCACCGGCCTTGCCGCCATCGCCGTCCCCATTGACGCCAAGCTCCAGGAACAGGAAGTCACCCACATCCTTTCCGACTCCGGCGCCGCCGTCCTCCTGCTGGACTCCGCCGGCGAAACCAACATCCTCGACATCGCCGGCCGCTGCCCCGCCATGCGCCATCTCATTCTCTACGGCGCCCAGCGCCCCTCCTTCGACAACGGCAAGACCAAGGGCCTCCAGATCCACGATTTCGACGAAATGCTCGCCCGGAACCAGGAGCACGCCCGGGGCCACGGCGCCGCCTACGACCGCCACCAGCCCCGGGAGGACGACACCGCCTCGTTCATCTATACCTCCGGCACCACCGGCCGCCAGAAAGGCGCCATGCTCACCCACGGCAACTTCACCGGCAATTTCGCCTCCCTGGATGCCGCCATCGAAATCCTCCCCGACGATAATTTCATGGTCATCCTGCCCCTGCACCACTCTTTCGCCTTCACCGCCTGCCTCGTCACCCCCGTCTGTTCCGGCACCCAGATGAGCTTCGTCGAAAGCCTGCGCACCGTCGGCGAAAACATCCGCGAAGCCTCCCCCACCATCGTGCTCGCCGTCCCCCTCCTGCTCGAAAAGGTCTATGCCAAGCTCCAGGCCGGCGTCCGCGCCAACAAGGCCGCCAGCCTTCTCTGGAAGCTCGGCCTGCGCAACCCCGTCCGCAAGGGCATCCTCGAAAAGCTCGGCGGACGCCTGCGCCTGATGGTCTCCGGCGGCGCCCCGGCCGACCCCCTGCTGCTCGCCGGCATCGAGGCCATGGGCCTCAAGGCCCGCGAAGGCTACGGGCTCACCGAGTGCTCGCCCGTCCTGACCCTCTCCCCCTTCGAGGAAGCCATCCGCCCCGGCTCCTGCGGCAAAATCCTGCCCAACGTCGAAATGAAGGTCTTCGACCCCAACGCCGAAGGCGTGGGCGAACTCGCCGCCAAGGGCCCCAACATCATGAAGGGCTACTACAACAACCCCGACGCCACCGAGGAAGTCTTCCGCGACGGCTGGTTCCTCACCGGCGATCTCGGCTACATTGACGCCGACAACTACGTCTACATCACCGGCCGGAAAAAGGCCCTCATCGTCAACCGCGAGGGCAAGAACATCTATCCCGAAGAAGTCGAAATGCAGATCAACCAGTCGCCGCTGATTCTCGAATCCGTGGTGCTGGGCTACCGGGATCCCGGCGAGGCCGTCGGCGAGCATGTCGGCGTCATCGTCGTCCCCGACGAGGAAGGCATCGCCGCGCTGGAAGCCGCCGAAAAGCGCAAGTTCAGCGAAAAGGAAATCGAGGCCCGGGTCCGCGCCGAAGTCAAAAAGCAGGCCGCCGCCCTCGCCGACTACAAGCACCCGCGCCGGATCCGCATCCGCTGGGAGGAATTCAACAAAACCTCCACCAGCAAGATCAAACGCTACCTCTACGCCATGGACGAAGCCATCGTCGAGTAGCGCATCCCCGGTTGGGCCGGGCCGGGACGAATCCGTCCCGGCCTTTTTTTCGCCACTGGGATGCCGGGACGCCCCGCCCGAGCCGATCACCGGCCGCCCGGCCGGGGCCGGCGCGCTCCGGCCCTACAGCCCCAATTCGCGCGGGCCGTCCCGCGCCGGCGCCGTCCACAATCCGTGGTCGCCCTCCGGCAGCGGCTGCAGGTCCGGATTGCGGTAGTCCCCCGGATTCAGCCGGTAGCGGTCGTAGAACCCGTTGTCGAACTCATACACCTCCCCCTTGCCCGGATCGTAAAGCCGCTCCTTGCCCAGCATGGCGTCCGATCGCTTCTCGGCCAGAATGTCATCCGACCGGTTCCGCGCCTGCCACGATTCCATGATCATGTCGGCCGTCTCGTTCAGCGTGCGTCCCGCCTCCGCCACGGCCCGGAACGCCTCCTCCGACCGCCTCCGGCAGCCCTCCGCGTACTCCGGATGAACCGCAAACGACGACAGCGACTCCAGCAGCGGCTTCTGCCAGGCGTCCAGTTCCCCCTTCGGCGCCGTGATGCCCGCCAGCAGGCAGCCGTAGGCCGTCCCGCCCCCCGGCCCCCCCATCATCGGCATGAACGGCGCCGTGGTCAGCGAGAACAAGCCCTCCGCCGGCTGCCCGTTTTCCATGAATACCCCGCGCACCAGCGCGCTCCGCGCCCCCGGCGCGGGCAGCGCCGCCGGTCGCGCCTGCGACGACACCGCCTGGAAGCCCTCCAGCCGCGGACAGCCCGGCAGGAACCGCTGCGCCGCCTGGCTCGCGGCGATCTGCGCGAAATTCGCCAGGAAATTCTCCGGCGTCAGCGGCGCCACCACCGGCATGTCATGCCATTCAATGGGAAATCCGCCCGACATCATGTACTGCTGATCCAGCTGCTTCTGCGCGGCCGACTGATACACCGGCCCCGCCAGGCCGAAATACAGGATCTTGCGCCGCGGCTCCCGGGGATCCTGCGCCACGAACGCCAGCGAGGCGCAATCCCCCGCCGCCGTCACCGGCCAACCCTTCGGCACATCCACCCGGAACGCCCCGTTGTCAAATGCCTGCAGCGGCGGCATCCGTGACGACGGCCCGCCCGCCGGCCCGCACCCCGCCAGCCAAATCGCCCCCGCCGCCGCCGCCCATCTCGCCAGCCGTCGCCTGTTCACCATCCCGCCTCCTCTGCCGCCGCCTTGCTACTCCTTCTCCTTCTCCACTCCCGCCAGTTCCCCCTGGCGGTCCCGCGACAAATCCGCTTCCGCGAAATCCTTCGTCCCCGGCAGCTGCATCACAAACCTGTCCAGCTCGTCCACCTGCGCCACCCCCGTCACCACGTCAAACGCCAGCACATGACCGCCGAACGACCGGTCCTGGCTGATGAAATGCAGATGCCACCCCGGCACGTTCACCCCCCCCACGTACGGCGGACACCGGAACCCCACGAGGGTCCCGGAAATATTCTTGCGGTTGAACACCGGCTGCGTCGCCGCCACCTCCTTCAGCGGCGGATACGGCCGGCTCTGCGCCGGCACACTGCGCGTGCGCATCCGCTTGAAATGCCCGTCCATGCGGACGGCCGCAAACCGGTTGCCTCCCGGCACCTCGCGGTCCAGCAGCGCTTCCACCTCCTCCATGTCCAGCCCCGAGGGAACGGCCACCTGACGCTCCGGCCGGAACCGGCACACCGCCGCAAACGGCGTCTCCCCGTCCGGGTCCGGCGCATACACCCGGCCATCCGCCCGCACCTGGTAAAACTGGCCGTCCAGCAGCACCATCTCCCCGTCCAGGTCGTCAAACGTGCCGATGCCGAAATCCCCCTGCCGCCGCAGCTCCCGCAGGGACAGATCCCCGTCATACACCCCCGCCAGCAGCGCATCAATCGTGGACGTCTGGAACACCGTGTTTTGCGAAGGCCCCGCGCACCCCGCCAGCACCAGCCCCATGCACCCCAACGAAAGCCAACTTACTCGTCCTGCCATTCGATCACCTCCACTGCTGAAAACGACTCTACACCCCCGCCTCTCCCAAGCCAAGCCTCCCTGGCCCCGACTTGGACCTTCCTTGTTAGGCGTTGGATACTCTCCCCTGTTCTCCTGCCCTCCATCCCTCCTGTTGGTTGGCAGTCGTTGGCCGGACCACGGACCTCGGCAGTCGCCCCCCATTTGCTCAATTCGTAGTTGCCTCTCCCATCCTTCTCAGTCCTGTAAATCCTGTCAAAACGCCTTCGACTCTTCCCGTGTCCCCTGTCTCCTGTTCTCCTGCCCCCTGTCTCCAGACCTTCCATGCCCCGAGGGCCCCGACCTCGGCCCTTTTTCACCGCGCTCCCTCCCGTGTTCTCCTGCGGGCGATGTCAAGGTCCCGGCGGCGCCGGCAGCGCATCGCTGCTGTCAATGGTCCCCGCGCCCGCCTGCACGATCAGCGCCGGATCCGGCGGAAAACCGCCCCACCAGTTGCCCCGCGCATCCAGCGGCGCCCCGGCCGGTCCGTTGTGGCGCACATTCACATCCTGGTTGTCCAGCCGGCACCCGCTGGAAAACACCAGATCGAACCCGGCCGCCGGATCCGACCCCGACACATCCAGATCCAGTCCCGTCAGATTGTCCTGCAGGGTGTTGGCATATCCCCGCAGTTCGAGCGAATCCGCAACAGACAGGTGCAGGCGCTGCCCGAATCCGTCGCCGGTCGCATGGCCGGTTGATTCGTTGTATCCCGATTCCACGAAACCCGTTTGAGCCTCCAGAATCCCTTCCACCCCCCCCTGGCCATTGCCGGCGGTTTCATTGTACAGCGCCAGCAGCTGTCCCTGCGCTCCGGCCAGCACCTCCAGGCCGATGCCCACGCCCTGCGGCGGATCCGCCGGATCGGCATTGCGGCCGGATTCGTTCAGAAGCGCCGCGGCCATCGCGTTCCCGGCCGCGGCCTCCGCCCGGATCCTCAGCCCGGCCCCACCGTTGTCCGACGTCCCGTTCTGGCTGGCCATGACCATGGCATCCCCGCCGTCCGACCCGGCGTCCAGCACCATGCCGCCGCCCGCGTTGAATCCGGCGGAGTTTTTCATGGCCACGATCTGCGCCCCGCCGCTGCCGAAGGAACCCGAAGCCCGGCCGTACATCCCCGTTCCCGTCCCGTTCACCGCCCGGTTGTTCTCCAGCAGCACCCCGGCATCGCCATCGAAATATCCCCGGGCATGCACATGCAGCCCGTAGTCGCCGCATCCCTCCGCCTGGTTGTCCTTGGCATAGACAACGGCCATCATGTTCTCCCGCTCGACCGTTGCCGACCCCAACAGCCCGATGGTCGCGCAATCCGATACCCGGTTCTTCTCCAGCCAGGCCTCGGCCCGGTCGCCCTCCGACCCCGCCCAGACATCGACCCCGACATCCCCGCTGCGCTCCACCCGGTTGTTCAGGGCCATGGCCGCGGCCGGGCCCCCATCCGTCTCCGCCACGGCCTGCACCCCGACCGACGTCACATCCGATACCCGGTTGGCTTCCACCCACGCCACCGCGCCGCCGTCCCCGCTGGTGAACGCCTGCATCGAAACACCCCGTTCGCCGCCGGCCACCACGTTGCCGCTGGCCTCGGCCCGCGATTCGCCGTCCTCGCTTTCCGTCCGCCCGCCGATGCCCATTTCCTGCACCCCCGACACCCGGTTCCCCGCCAGAAGCAGGCCCGCGTTTCCGGCCTGCTGCCCCATTGCTTCGCCATAGAGGCCGCGCCCGCCGGCCCCGTTTACCACATTGCCTTCCATCCGCACCAGGGCATCGCCGTCCACCGTGCGCACCCCGGCATACAGGCCGATTCCCCCCGCCTCGGCCCCGGCATTCACCGCCGTGTTGTCCAGCAGTTCAACCGTCATGTCGCCCGTCGATCCGGCCCCCGCCATCATCCGGTACCACAGGCCCCGGGTCGTCGTGTCCCGCACCGTGTTGCCGGAAATCCGGACCTCGCCGCCGTCGTATCCGTCCGCCACGCCCCGCAATCCGGCAAGGCCGTTTTCAAATTGGTTGTCCTCCACCCGCAGGCGCAAAGTCTCCCCGGCGCCGCCGGTCGCATCCACCAGCGCGCCCCATTCCGTGTTTCGGACAAACCGGTTGCCGGCAATCCACGAATCGAACTCTCCGACCCCGCTGATGTGCAGCCCGCCCAGGTTGTCGCGAATCAGGTTGTCCGCCACGAGGATCCGCCCCGAACCCGAAACCAGGCCCAGCCCGCCCCCTTCCGTCGTGAGCTCAAAGCCCGTGATCGCGGCGCCATCCGCGCCCGCATTGACCAGAATCGCCTCGCCGGTGCCCCGGACCACCGGCCGTGCCCCGCCCCCGAACGCCTTGCCGCCATAGCCCGGAATCGCGGTTCCGCTGCCGATCAGCGCCACGTTGGCCTCCGTCACCATGGCGTTGGCGTAAGGAGACCCCGCGGCCTGCACATACACCACCCGCCGCGGTGCCCCGTCCGGCCAGGTCACGGTATGCAGCCGGCTCGCCGCCTGCACCCCGGCAATCCCTCCCTGCACCGTCGCCTTCGGCGCTTCCGCCGTCCCCGGATTCCCGTCATTCCCCGCATCCCCGTCCACGAACGTGATCCCCTCCGCAATCACCGCCGTTGCGGATTCCTCGCGCCGCCGGATCTTCGTCTCGCTTTCCGCCTTCTTTGCCTGCCGGGCCGCATTCTCCACATAACCGGATTTGCTCGTCTGGATTTTCGGATCCCGCATTACCATCTCGTCCAGCCGCGCCCGCAGGCCGGCCTCCGCGCCCGCCCTTGTCCCCGCAAACGGATTCCGCCCCTGCGCCAGCGCCCCGATCTCGAACGGCAGGCGCACCCGCGCCCCCGCCCGCCAGTCGGTCTGGTTCAGCTCGCGGTTCTCGTACACCTGCGCATCCAGCAGCAGCCGCCCCTCCAGCGCCCGCACTTCCAGCCGCCCCGTCCAGCCCTTCAGCGATCCGCCGAACGGGTTGTCGAAATACTGGTAGCCCGCAAACACCCGCGCCTGGCAAACCTCTTCCGGCACCGGCAGCCGCAGCCCGATTTCGGCATCCCATCCTTCCAGCGCAGCCTCCCGGTTCTCGTACACCTGCGTCAGGGTCTCGCGCAGAACGGTCTCCCGCAGCGTCAGCCGCGTCACGTAGTCCTGGCGGATGTCATGCGCCGCTCCGTACGGATCGCCCCAGATCGTCTCCACGTCCTGCCGCAGGCTCCGCGTTTCCGTCACCGTCTCCGTCTCGGCCACATCCACCAGCGCCGTGTCGCGGTCCGGCAGATAATAGTTGGCCCGCGCGTCCACCCGGTCGCTCAAAAATTCCACCCCCAGCCCCAGCTGGTCGAACCGGTTGCCGTTCCGCGTCCACCGCCCGTCGTAATACACGTTCGCCCCCACAATGCACGGCAGCGCGCCCTCCACCAGCCGCCGCACCCCCAGTCCCAGATTGATCTCCTCCTCGTCCCGGTCATTCACGGAAGCCCGCGGATTCAAAAACAGCACGCCCCCGTCGCGGCGGACCAGCGGAATCCAGACATCGCCCATTCCGGCGGTTTCGTTCTCCGCCGCGTGCAGCCCGATTGTTACAGGCACTAGCCCCGTCCCGCCCGACGTCTCCGCGCCCCCGCAGACGCCCGCCGCACCCAGCATCGCCAGCCCCCCCGCCACCCATCCGCGCACCGCAACCGAAACCAGAACCCTCTTCATCCGTCTCTCTCCTGTGACTACAGCAAACCCGCTTGGCAAAGAGATAATGATTATTCATCGTCTCGTCAATCCCCGCCGCACCACCCCGCCGCCCCAGGGGGGGGGTGGTTCGTGGTTGGTGGCCGGTGGTTGGCGGCCGGACCTCCGCCCGTAGCTCACTTGTTGGCTGTTGGTCGTCGGCCGTTGGTCGTTGGTTGGTGCCCGGTGGTCAGTCAGTCGTCGTTGGACAGTCGTCGGACCTCGGACTTCCGACCTCGGACCTCGCTCCTCCGCCCCC
>ERZ795057.3069-NODE-3069-length-11814-cov-50.093886_pt1 | contig 11814 bp, 6 predicted proteins | sample MGYA00375141_ERZ795057 | MGnify/ENA primary metagenome ERZ795057 (study PRJEB30186, sample SAMN05720163) | activated sludge metagenome | isolation source: Anaerobic digester | place: Hong Kong | collected 2015-01-26 ... | reverse complement strand
AGTCTCATGGTGCATCTCCACAAGCAGAACAAAGCTCGAAGAGATAGAGGAAGCATTAAAAGCAGAGCAAAACGGAAAGGAAGAAAGAGAAACCCAGTTCAGATTCGTACTGGCGAACACTCAACAGCAAATAGCAGGCTTCACCAATGAACTTGCCCCTGAACACCTCCAGCTCTCAACGAAGAACCCCGATGAAACAAGGGAAATGTTCACCAGCTACGGAGCCCTCTTCCTGGGGGAAAACACCCCGGTTCCCCTGGGCGACTACGCCGCCGGCCCCAACCACACCCTCCCAACCAGCGGAGCGGCAAGGTACACCGGAGGCCTCACCCCCTTCAACTTCCTCAGGCCACAGGCCTGGGTGAGGAACGAAGGAACTGAACTCCCTGAGCTGGCCAATGAACTGGCAAGGATGGAGGGGCTCAGGGAGCATGAGGAGGCGTGCACAATTCGCCGGTTAGAGTGGGACACTTAACACTACTGCAATGATTGAGCAATATCGACCCGGTAACCATATACAATGCCGGTATGTGACTCTATAGCAGCAAGGTACCCATCTCCATTGTAGAAGACAACATTCAGCGAGGAGTCGGGCAAACAATAGGAGTCCAGGTACTCGCCAGTTGATGAGAACCGATCAACCATAGAAACGGGGGCTGTATTCTCAGTATTCCCGGGTTGGAACATTTCTCCATTGTACATAAGGTGAGCGAATAGAATATTTATCTGTCCATGCGGCCCGATGAACATCGACCTGTATATTGGATAGTTCGTTGTGAAATACATGTTTGCTTCTTCGTCAAATACGGTCTGTGTAGGAGTAATCTCCATTGGAAGATCACGGATCTCCGTCCAGTATGAGGTTCTATTGCTGAGGTCCGCAAATAACATCTTCTTCTCAAACTGGGAAATGTAGGCTATCGTATCCGGATGGAGATACACCCCCCATATCTCATAGTAGCTGCCACTGTTGGGCCATTCCTCCCATTCTCCATCAGCAAAACTGTAGATTACGCTGTCTGCTGACAGATCGAAAAGATGCAAGTCGCCTCCAGGTGCGGCCTTGGAGTAGATAAGAAGTCTGTTAGAGTCTATGAATGAGATATCCTGCGGACGCTCTATTGAAATTCTATCAAGGAGTTGCCCGCTTCTCGTTAGCAGTTCCACAGCAGAAAGACCATTGTTTATTACAGCAATAGTGTCTCCTATCACATCAATCTGCCCGATTCCGGCAAAGTAACCTGGTCCCTCCCCCGATTCACCAAACTTCCAGAGAAGTGTTCCAGTAGTATCCATACATACCAGAGATTGCGTAGCTTCATCGGTTATAAGAAGAGTATCACCCATTACGTGGACGAATCCAGGCTTGTAAAAGATTGGAGTCAAGTCGTCCTCTCCCCCGAAGGCATGTACTCGTGTTATGGAAAGATCATACTCGGCAGAATCCTCCCACAATCCGATAGCGGAAGACTGAAAGTAGCTTTCCCATTTGAACAGAGTATCTTTCGCTGCTGATTCATTGCAGTTTGCTGCGTAAGAAGAATTTCTTTCAGAGCATCCAAGAGTGGCAATTACAAAAACTGTAATACTGATGTACTTGTTCATGAATCCTCTTTCTCCTTCAGTTGCTTGTCAATGTGTCGAGCAATCACATTGTTAATTTTCCGTTTCCTTAAGCTGCAACTAAAGTGGTCCACTTCGCCATACAATTGATTTGTGTTAAGAAAAGCGATTGCCCTACAGCCCCCCATGCACATTCTTAAATAATTGCATGAACCACACTTAGGAAGACGAGTGAAATCAATTTCCCTGACTTTCTGCAAACCAGTTCCTTGTAGCCAGATATGCTCGAAGTCCTCATCAAAAGCATTGCCGGAGTAAAACTCTGTTCCTAAAAATACTCTGCATGGATACACTGCTCCAGCCGCATCAATGGCACACTCCAGACGAGCAGCAGAGCAAGGAGCACCATACTTTTTATTGAAATCGAATTCGGGATAATTAAATAGATCTATCTCTCCATCCTCTACCCTCTTTTCAACCGCTGCCCGATAATAATCTCTATAAGTCTGATTGGATTCCCTTTCTGGTCCCACCATTATAGACAAATCGTACGCCAAACCTCCAAGCCCCTTCACTAATTCTTTTGTACGTTTCACTGACCCTGAGTTCTTTCCATGAAGAACACCTTTTGCCTGCCAGCGAACACCAGCTTTTGCAAGCAGTTCCATCGCCTTAATGACCTTTGGATGGGAGCCTTCTCCTCTGCAGTAATCATGTTCATCCTTGTCATACGAATCAAGACTGACAGATACTCTACTGAAGGTATCACCTATTTCATTCGCTAACTCAATGGTATTTATCAGAGTCCCGTTTGTAAGTAACTCCAACTCTACTCCACTGCACTTAAGCTTTCTGTATACTGGAAACAAATCCTTTCTCAACAACGGTTCTCCACCAGTAACATCAAATCTCTTCACACCTATTGCAGTAAGGCGATCAAGTAGCGTTTCCCATTCCCCAAGCGAACGTTCCTCTCCACTGTAACTGTTTCGATGGTTACTGTTATAGCAGTAAGTGCAAGAAAGATTGCATCTATGCGTAGGGTGAATCGAAATAAGCATCGGGTGTTCAGGGATTTCCACGAACTGTAAATTGCTCCGCTCCTCACCAGCATCAGCCACAACAATATCTGCCTCAATAAGATTCTCCAATAAATTCTCCAAGTCCTGTTCTGAAATATCGCTATAAGCATTGAGAGCTGTAATTGCAAGTTCTCCATAGTACTTTGGAACATCAAGCATACTCACTACCGTATTTACAATATCCTTTGCGATCACAGCTGTTTGCTTCTTAGTGCTGAAGAAGGCCCATTTGCTACCTATTCTTACTCGTATTGAATTCTTGCTGATACTGAGAATAGTGTCTTTTTTCATGGTGTTATCTGTCCTTGAAAAATCGTCTTTGTGACTAAGGATTACATACCTGAATCGTAAACTAGGGCATGAAATGCCCTGCACCTACGCTGACTTCTCCACCAGCTCCCTCAGAGCATGAAGATGGAGAGCAGTCATACACGCATCCATGTGGTATTTCGCTTGAAACAATTGACAGATGCATTAAGATAATATCATTCATGGATTCTCCTTAATTAGAAATATGACCTGGCTCAGACTACTCTGAGCCAGGCTGCAAGCCTTTAGGGCATAAAGTGCCCCGCACCCACACTACATCCTGCTCCTTCAGTGCACTCCGCAGGCCCACAGTCATATACACAGCCATGGGGTATTTCTGCAGATACAAGAGAAAGATTAAGCAATACTGTCTCTAACATACAAGTCACCTCCTTCCAAAGTTATTCAACACCTGTAAATAAAAAAGGGGGGGGATGGATTGTCAAGACCTGACAATGAATGAGATAATACAGTATGACTATGCACAAGTACCGTGAAATTACAGCCTATTCAGTTATCTTCTTTGCAAACCCCAAAATGCCATCGGTTAATTACGATGGAAGTGATCAAAAACTGCTGTCCATCAGATACCCTGAATACTCGAGCCTGTAGATTTTTACCTCAGATGCTTCTTCGTTGGTAGTCAGGATCACTCCACCCGAATCCACCCTTGGCACAACAGGCTCCCTGAAATCCGGCCAGGGGATCTCAGCCATCTCTACCAGTGTGCCGCTGCTGTCCCATATGTCGAAATGAATCAAATTGTCTTCTATGTATCTCAGATCCCATACCCACAGTCTTCCCAATGAGTCTGCACCGGCAAGACGGATCAGGCTTCTGTAATGACTTGGCTCGTTCTCGCCCTGGAAAAGGTACTCATTCCCCAGGCTCTCTCGCTGCAAGGCGCGTATCTCCTCAATCTCAGCATCCGAAAGCTGAACTCTGCCGATGTCATCTCTTGTTATCACTGAAACGGTATCTCCCGCGCCGTCCATGACAGTTACTGTATAGATCGAAGGGTCTTCACAAAGGTAGAATAACCCCCCGGAGGATACCGCGTATCTCAATGAGGTGATCGTTGAGTAAAGCTGGTTGTAGGGGGAATCCCATGTACGGTAATAGAATTCTGTCACGGGATTCAGGTCTTGGTCACACTGTGCGATTCTTATGAAAAGCTCGATTTCGTTGTTCTCATCCATCTGGAAGTCAAGCATCATTGTCACCAGGTTGCCGTTATCAAGCCCGAAAAGACCATATGGCTGCATGATCCCACTCTCAATATCGTCATCCAGATAGTTACCCTGGGAATCATACTTCAGGATACAGCGTTTCCCCCTGTCCATGATCAGTATCCTGTCAGCTGCAAGCACCATTTCAGAAGCCTGCTGCAGCAGACCGGGACCGGATCCCTCGGATACCAGAACAGACACTTCTCCAGAGTCAGGGAAAAGCCTGAGAGTGTTGAAACCTGTATCAAGTACGAGCAGATCACCATTCGGCAAACATGCGGTACTACCAATAACTCCAAGCATTCTCAGGCTGTCTGTCTCCGAGCCTATGCTGTCCGCTATCATCAGCTCGCTTATCTTCACTCGGTGAAAATTATTGTCATTTCTTTCACATGCCAATATTGCAAGCAGCACAATCATACAGAGATGCAATTTCATTCCAACTCCACAGACAAGGCTGAAAGGCTCGTTCTGCCACTGATTAAAAAACGGTCAAGCAAAGCAACATGATCAAGCAACACGAACCCGCTACAGAAAGCAGGCTGCGCAATCACCAGATCACTCCGAGTAAAATACTCACCTGCGTAATAATTTGCTACTATCATCAGTTAACCATTGACCAGATTTCTGGATCAAAACTATCTTCAACTCTCAACAGAGGAGGGAGATAGGGATGAAGGCACGGGAATTCTTCAGGTTCGATGAACTGGGCACCAGCTGGAAGACCGAAACGATAGCAGGGGCCACCACTTTCCTCACCATGGCATACATAATCATCGTGAACCCGGCCATCCTGGAAGCCGCCGGGATCCCGAAAGCTCCATCCATGGTGGCCACCATCCTCGCGGCTTTCTTCGGCACCATGCTCATGGGAGTGTACGCGAAGCGCCCCTTCGCCATAGCTCCCTACATGGGCGAGAACGCCTTCATTGCCTACACCGTAACAGGGGTGCTCGGCTACTCATGGCAGACTGCCCTGGGAGCCATCTTCATAGGGGGAGTTCTCTTCACCATACTCACCCTGGCCGGTGCGCGCAGCTGGCTGGCAAAGTCGGTTCCCCCCGGTTTGAAGATCGCCTTCGCGGTGGGAATAGGGCTCTTCCTCTGCTTCATCGGGCTCAACGATACAGGCATAGTAACGCTGGGTTCACCCGGCGCTCCGGTGACCCTGGGAGACATTGGAAGCACCCCCACCCTGCTCTCCATAGCGGGGCTCTTCCTCATGATATTCCTGCTCGCCAGAAAAACGAAGGGCGCCCTTCTCATAGGTATCCTCACCATTACAGCCGCGGCTTTCGCAACGAAAACAGCACAGCTCCCAACTGAAATAGCCGCCATGCCCCCGTCCATCGGCCCCATCTTCATGAAGTTCAACCTCACCGGCGCCCTCACCTGGGGATTCATCTCAGTTCTGCTCACAGTGTTCGTAATGGACTTCGTGGACACAATGGGCACCCTCCTGGGCCTCTCCCACCGGGCCAATCTCCTGAACGAACAGGGCAACCTCCCGGAGATCGAGAAGCCCATGCTCTGCGACGCGCTGGCAACAGTAGCAGGAGCCTGCCTGGGCACTACCACCACGGGAACATTCATAGAATCCGCCGCAGGCATTGAGGACGGCGGCAAGTCAGGCTTCACCGCGGTTGTAACCGCAGCCCTTTTCCTGCTTGCTCTGTTCTTCACCCCTATACTCACCGCGGTACCCCCCTGCGCCTACGGCCCTGTCCTCATAGTGGTGGGAATGCTCATGCTGAAACCAATAACCGACCTGAACTTCAGCGACATGACCGAACTCGCCCCGGCATTCCTCACCATCGTTCTCATGAGCTTCACCTACAACCTGGGCATAGGAATGACAGCAGGCCTCCTCACCTGGCCCCTGTTCAAGGCCCTCACCGGCAAGGTAAAAGAGATACCCAACGGCCTCTGGATCCTCTCAGCCCTGTCTCTTGCCTACTATCTGTTCGGGGTTTGAGTCAGAACCGGGTGCAGGCATACTCCGTTCCGCAGAAGTGGCTCGCCATGGTTACGGACCGGCCTGGCGGAAGTGTGCTTGAATACAGGGCCTGGGGCATGCGCATGCAGGTGGCTGTACAACCACGCCGCATCATGAAAGAATTACTTCTCAGTTCCCGTCCAGTATCTCCCGCACCTTCCTGGCAAGAGCGTCGCGGCTGATCGGCTTGGAGAGGAACTGCACGCCCTTCTCCAGGATTCCGTGGTGGGCGATCACATTGGCCGTGTAACCGGACATGTACAGTACCCGCATGGAGGGATACTCGGGCTGCAGCGCTTCCGCCAGTTCCCGGCCGCTCATGCCGGGCATGACCACATCGGTGATGAGCAGGTCGATATCCGCTCCGTGTTCGTCCACAACCCCCAGGGCGGCTTCAGGAGACTCAGCGCTGAGCACACGGTAGCCAAGGTCCTTCAGGAACAACTCAAGGATCTCTCTTATCGACTTCTCGTCCTCGGTCAGCAGTATCGTCTCCGTTCCGCCCCTCAGGGCAGAGATGCCGCTGGCGGCTTCTTCGGATTCCGTCGCGCCTTCGCTGCGTGGAAGGTAGATGCGGAAAGAAGAGCCACTGCCAGGTTCGCTGTATACATTTATGAAGCCCTGATTCTGCTTAACGATACCGTACACCGTGGCCAGGCCCAGCCCGGTGCCCGTACCATCCTCCTTGGTGGTGAAGAAGGGCTCGAACACATGCTCCAGGGTATCCCTGTTCATGCCGCAGCCGTCATCGCTAACGATCAGCACCACATACTCGCCCTCCCGGGCTTCACTGTGGCTGGAGCAGTAATCCCCGTCCACCGTGGCAATCTCCGTCTCAATGGTAACTTTGCCCGCACCGCCGATGGCGTCGCGGGCGTTCACACAAAGGTTGGCCAGGATCTGGTCTATCTGCCCGGGATCCATGCACACGCGCCAGCACAGGCTGCCCGGCTGCCAGAGCAGGTCTATGTCCTCGCCTATCAGGCGCCGCAGCATCTTGATTATGCCCTCCACCGCCTGATTGAGATCCAGTTCCCGGGGTGCTATGGTCTGCTTCCGGGCAAAACCCAGGAGCTGACGGGTCAGGTCAGCGGAGCGTTCCGCGGCTCGGGTTATCTCATCGACCCAGGGACGCACCTCATGCTCTGCGGGAAGCCCGCTCCGGCACATGTCAGCATAACCCATGATGCCCATGAGCATGTTGTTGAAGTCATGGGCCACGCCTCCTGCCAGACGGCCGACGGATTCCAGCCTGGCAACCTGCTGCAGGCGCTCTTCTGCCTGTTTCTGCTCGGTGATATCCACCACATGACCGAGAAAGCCGTGCGGCTTGCCGTTCGAATCGCGCAGCAGACAAGCGGTCAGATAACCCCAGCGGACGTCTCCGTTCTTCTGGATAAACCGCTTCTCCATGCTGTATCTGTCTATCTCGCCCCGGCCCAGGCGCGACTGGAGGCGAAGGTTCTCCTCAAGATCATCCGGATGGGTAAAATCCTTCAATGAGAGATACTGGACCTCGGACTCGTCGCGACCCAGCAAGTCGTGATACGCCTTATTGGATGCCTGCACTCGGTAATCCAGACCGACCAGGGCGATCCCGCTCGGGGAGTTCTCGAAAATGCCGCGGAACCGGCTTTCGCTCTCCCGCAGGGCCTCCTCTGAGGCCTTTTGCTCGGTTATGTCAGTGGATACTCCGGCCAGGGCGATCCTGTTGCCCTCCTCGTCGAAAACTATGTGTATCCTGGCATCCAGGATAACATCTTTTCCGTCTGCAGTACGGTTGACCACCTCACCACGCCATTTGCCATGCTTCAGTGTCTCCGTGAGTATCTGCCGCTGTGTGGCTCCCCGTTGGGGGTCTTCTCCATACTTCTCCGTGGACACGCCTATCAGTTCGTTCCGGGCATAGCCCAGTCTACGGACCTCCGCCTCATTGACATAGGTTATTACGCCGTTCAGGTCGGTTACTGTCACGCAGTCCTCTATCTGGTCAAGCACCAGCGACTGCAGGCGCAGCTGCCTCTCGGCTGCCTTATGCCCGGAGATGTCCCTGGCGTAGATGTTCACATAACCGCGCTCCGGAACCGGTGCCAGTGTCACGGCGAACACCCTGGATCCAACAGTTCTTTCGATCTCGAGCTTTTCCCCGGTATTCAGCGCTTTCTCTACAGTACCGAACCATTCCCCGGCCACAGGTTTGCCGGTCTCCCGGCCGGATTCCGGCAGAATCTCCAGGGCGGCGGCGTTGGCATACATAAGAATACCCCCGCTGCTCACCCTGAATACCGGATTGGTGTTCTCCTCGGGGAAACGTGCCAGATCGGCTATCAGCGTTTCCCCTTCTTTGCGCTTTGTGATGTCCAGCGAGTAAACCAGGAAATGGTCCGTACCTGGAATGGCGGCTGCCCTGCTGGAAAGAGTGTAATACTCTCCTCTGCTGTGCCTGAAGCGATACTCCACCTCAGCAACTCCCGCTGTCCGCAATTCGGAGAAGGCCTTTATCACAGAATCCTGATCGTCGGGATGCACGAAATCAAAGGAAGTTTTGTTGAGCAAATCTTTCCTGGTGTAGCCCAGAAGCTGATATGCGGTTTCGTTTACCTGCTGATACCTGCCCTGGCTATCAAGTACCCCCAGCATTATTGGCGCGTTTTCGTAAAGCGCTCTGTATCTTTCCTCACTCCCTCGCAGCTGCTTGTTTGAAGCAAGCAGCTGCTGCTCTGTGGCCCGGAGTTGCTTATTGGCGGTGCGGAGTTTCAGCTCGGATTCCCGCAGCCTGGCATCAGCCTGCCTGCGCTCCGTGATGTCTCGGCAAATGCCCACCATGAGCTGCGGCTTACCCTGCTCATCCACCCGAACGATACGGGCAGTGGAAGCCACCCATATGTAATCACCGCCTTTAGTTCTGATACGGAATTCCACGCTGTAGGATTCGGCTTCTCCGTAAATAAAGGCGGCCAATTTCTTCTCCACAACGGGGCGGTCCTCGGCATGAATCCGGGCCATCCACCACTCTCCCGTTTGCGAAGGGAACCCGGCCTCGTAACCGAGCATTCCCAGGGCGACCTTATCAAAACTGATAAGCTCTGTGGTAAAATCCCACTCCCAGAGGCCCTCCGAAGCGCTTTCCATGGCAAGGTTCAGCCGCTTTTCCTTTTCAAGGAGAACCTCCTGGCTGTGTTTCAAGTCCGTTATGTCTGTATGGGTCCCGAACATCACCAGCGGCTTACCCGATTCATCCCGGGTCATTACCCGCCCCCGGTCGAGAATCCAGACCCAGCCACCGCCCTTATGCCGCATGCGATACTCGCTGCTGTAGCCCGGTGTTCTTCCCGAGATGCAGTCGGTCAGTGCATCCCGCGCCTGCTCCAGGTCGCCGGGGTGAACTAGCCGTGCCCAGGTTTCGTAGTCGTATGGAGTGAGTTCCTCGAGGGTGTAACCCAGCATCGATGCCCACTGCTCGTTGAAGCGCGTGTCATTTGAAACCAGGTTCCACTCCCAGGTCCCCGCCCCCGAGCCTTCAACAACGAAATCCATGTGCCGGTGGCTCTCCGCCAGCTTCCGTGAAGCGGCTATCCTGGACAGGGCAAAGGCCAGATCGCAGGCCACCTCGCTGAAGAGATCCTTAGCCTCAAAGTCACCGGCGTATTCCACTGGAACTGAAGCGGTCAGCACACCCCAGGTTACTCCGTCATGCTCCATACGGGCAATCAGAGCAGCCCTGCCGCCATACTCTCCGCTGAGGGGACATTCGGGGCAGTCATCCTCAGGCGAATCCACCACGAACACATCCGAGCTCTCCAGAGCCCGGGCCATGCAACGAGGGAACTCACCGCGATGAAGCCGCTCACGAAGCGCATCAAAACCGCCGGCAGCCACACCGGACGCTGCCGTGGCCACCAACGGCCCATCGCCAAAGAGACCCAGACTCCGGGCTGTTTCACCACCCAGCAAAGCTATCCAGGAGTTGTAGTACCCCATGGTCTCCGTGAGATTCACGCAGGCCTGCCGTATCAGACTGAGGGGGTCGTCTTCACTTACGATTAACTGATTAACGTTGCGAATGGCCTTAAGAACCCGGTTGAAATGCTCAAGCCGCCGATTCGCTTCAGCAAGCTGCGCCCCCTCGTGACTCATCATCACTTCCTCTCAGCAAAACCAAGCATGATCATCAACCACCGAGCAAAAGTATCAAAAGGAAAGTAATACGAAATCGGCACCTGCGCAATCCCGTTTCCGAGAAAGAAAAGGTCCCCTCACCAGTGGGAATGGATATCCTGAAACAAGACCTCACAGGCAGAAAAGGAGGTACCCACCGGCCAGGAAGAAGGCATGTCACTTGGTACCTGTTCGGGGTGTGAGTCAGAACTGGGTATATATGAACTCTGTGCTGCCGAAAGCGCCGAAAACGAGTATCACAAGAATGCACACATTGTAGATCCCCCAGCGGAGAACCAGGGGCAAATGAGCAATATCAAGGAAGTACTCCCTTCCCCTCTGGAACCACTCAAGCAGCATCAGCAGGAAGCAGCCTCCCAGCAGAGGCAGATAAGCGCTGTAATCAAGGGCCATGTACGGTCTGGTTACAATGCCGGAAAGCACTCCGAAAGCCTGACTGAAGGAATCGCCCATGAAGAACACCCAGGCAAAAGAAGTCAAAGCAAAGGTCCACAACATCGCACCGAACTCCCGGAAGGAAGGCAGCACCCTTCCGGCACCGGCATCACCGATATACCTGCGGTGCCGCTTCTTCAATGTCATTGGCAGGAAGTACAGCCCGTGCAGGAAGCCCCAGAATACATAGGTCCACCCCGCGCCATGCCATAAGCCGCATATGACGAAGAGAACCACTATCATCACACCGCGCTTGTTCCTGGAAGGTTTCACACCACACATGGGCACATACAGGTAATCCCGCAGCCATGAAGAGAGGGAGATGTGCCACCTTCTCCAGAACTCCGCGATGTCCCGGGAGAAGTAGGGGTATCTGAAGTTCGCCATAAGCCTGAAGCCCAGCAGCTTTCCCACACCAATGGCTAGACCCCATCCAGAAAGGGGTCAGCTCCACGCATCATAACCCCCTCCGTGGTTTCCGCCAAGGCTTCAGCATAGGGATTACACCCATTCGTGGCGAATGCACCTCTTGAATACTGCAAAAACTGATCATTTCCCAAAATCTGGATACACTCCACCACCCGAGCAACAGATCTGCTGCACAAGTACGGTTACGATGCAAGGGGTATCTGCTTTAGCCTCTCCCTGCGGAAATGAACGATACGCATGAAGTTATAGGCAATCGCCTTCTCCATGAGCTCAGTCCTTACCGCATGAATGCCTCTCCGTCTCACCCTGCCGAAATTGAACACATACTTCAGTACGAACATCAATGACTCCACAGCAGAACGGTTCCTGCGGAGTTCGGAAAGCTCCTCGCTGAACCATTCGTCATCGGTCATGAGCCGTTTGCCCTTTGATCCGGAAAGGCTTACATGAAAGATCCCGGGTACCCACCTTACCTGTCCAAGACCTTCTGCAGAAGAGTATCCGTCATCAGCGCTGACCTTTTCGGGAACAGTACCGGTGTTCTGTATTGACTCCATGACCATGGAGTAAAGCTGAGGGGAGTCCGCGGCAT
>ERZ795057.3067-NODE-3067-length-11816-cov-3.949579_pt1 | contig 11816 bp, 12 predicted proteins | sample MGYA00375141_ERZ795057 | MGnify/ENA primary metagenome ERZ795057 (study PRJEB30186, sample SAMN05720163) | activated sludge metagenome | isolation source: Anaerobic digester | place: Hong Kong | collected 2015-01-26 ... | reverse complement strand
GCAGGGAATCTAACAACAGCTAAAGATTTAGCTATTCTTATCTATCATTTGATTCGTGAATTCCCTTCGATTTTAGACACAACCAAAGAACTTTCTTTTACGGTCTTACCGGATTCCTTGTATGAAGAAACATTTGAAACAGACAATGACTCATTGTATAGTCGCCCTTTTGCCTTTAAAGGGACAGATGGTCTCAAAACGAGCCAATCAACAACTGGATTCAACGCTATCATGACCGCAAAACAAAATGGCTTACGTGTCATTACAGTGCTTACGGGGATCGGAGACGTATTACGACCTGAGAGTAAACAAGCCTTATTTCCCATCAGTAATACTTTGATGGAACAAGTATTTGATAATTATGAATACAAAGAAATTATTTCTGCAGGGCAACAAGAGCTGCATAAACAGACAATCCAAGTAGAAAATGATTGGTATGCTGTGATAAAAAAAGGAGAACAGCCCACGTTTACTTTAAAAGATAACCAGCTGACATTAACGGAAGCTTTACCTATCATATCAGATAGTGTCGCTCCTCTTACGGCTTCTTATCGTGAAGTGACATTACCAGTTGAAAAAAATATTGAGCAACATACCTTTTTAGCAAAAATCGTTAATGTCGTCGAAATTACGAAATTGACTATTCTCGCATTAGGAATCGCTCTATTAGGCTTGATTTTCTTATTAATGTCATTTTTCATCCCTATCGTGCCAGATAAAAAAAGAAAGAATACTCACCAAAAACGTTCTCGTATCTCTTTATTACCAACAAAAAAAATCATTCGCTGGGTAGGTATCGGCTTTTGCTTGATTGGTTTCAGTATTTTGTTCATTCAATATATCCTATAATTACAAAGAAGACTCAGAAAATTTTACTGAGTCTTCTTATGATTACCAGCAACACACGAATAGTTTCTTATTCTATGGTTATTTCACGAAATAATAAGTATTATGGGAGTGTCACATTAGAAGAACCTACCATGCAGTATCATGCTTTTTATCGTTTTAACACAACTAAACCCGTCTTTCTCCCAGAATGGACCCCCATTGATTGGGACTTCTTCTTGTTGACGCTGTATGCTACGAACTTCATCCCGAACGATAATGTCCTTCAAACGACAAAGCGCTATATTTATCACCTTGTGTCTGACTACCTTTGAAAAATATTTCCGTCCCTTAACCAAAGATGAAACAGATACTTTAGCCGCTTCATTAGATTGACATATCCTGCTTAATATCATGTTTCTAGTGAACAATTTTCTGTTAAGTATGTTTGGTCTTACTAATTTTAGTAGTTTCAATGAAGATTTTCCTTTTTATCAACAGCAATTCACCCAGTTTTGGGAAGAATTAGAGACAAAATCGAACCAATTTAACGGTAGCGATTACATTGGATTTAACCTTTTTCTAATTTGCGCCTCCTTGGTTGATCCTAAAGCATTTAATCCAACTGTAAAATTATTTGTTCATTCGGATATTGCTCATACACATCGCTCATTTATGGAAAAACGTATTTGTTATTCTTTATTGAGATATAATGTGCTTTTTGTGGAAGATGTAAACCAAGCAGATGTAATTATCAGTACTTTTCAAAACACTGACTTGGGTCACTCCCTTGTTATCCACGTCTACCCCTCCTTATCCAATAAAGATTTAAAAAATATTGAAGACTTTTTAAATGAAACATTTATGCACAAAAAATGAGGCGTCTGTTCTGACACAGCGCCTCATGTATCTTATTTATTTCTCGGTATCTATCTCAAATCCATCAAATACTTCACCATCATAATATTTCAATAACTGCTCAACACTTAATAGCGATGAGGTCATTTCCTCGGTAGATTCTTCGACAACTTGACTTTCCACATATTCTTGATAATGTTCCATCAACTTTCGATACATCTCTACTTTGGAATTCCCTTCTCCAGTAATAAATGGCAGCTCTCTAAGATAACCTGAATAAACGGGCTTATCTTCAAGCACCTCAACAGGTAACTCCATTACAGTTAAATGTAAATCTTTGAATTGTTCAAACATTTGCTTATCCCTCGATTTCAATAACACGTTCTACAAAATTTTCATAAAAATCTTGTTCATGAGATACCACAATAACGGTTCCTTCATATTCTGCCAAACTTTTTTGTAAGCTTTCTTTCGTTTCTTGATCGATATGATTGGTCGGCTCATCCAAAATCAATAAATTGCCTTCAGTCATGGTCATTTGTGCTAATTTTACTTTGGTTTGCTCTCCACCACTTAACATTTTCAATGGTTCTTGAGCTAGTTGATTAACCAGCCCAGCTCTTGATAATTGGCGTCTTAAATCTTTAACAGTTGCTTTTTCGTATAAATTACCTAGGTATTGCAGAGGTGTCTCTAAAGGCGATTCCCAAACTAATTCTTGAGAAAAATAATTAATTTTCGTATTGGCTGGAAAATGATATTCACCAGAAATAGCAGGAATTTCACCAATCAGTGTTTTTAATAATGTTGACTTCCCGATACCGTTAAATCCCCGAATCGCAATTTTTTCACCATAGCGAATGGTTAAATTAATTGGATTTAATAACGGTTTATCATAGCCAACAACTAAAGTATCTGTTGTTAAGGCTAAGGTGCTGACAATTGGTTTATAAGGAAATTGAAAATTGGGCTTCGCCGTATCACTTGGTGGGGTTAAACGCTCAATTTTATCTAATTGCTTCTCACGACTTTTCGCCATTGTTGAACGCGATCCAGCCTTATATTTACGAATATACGCTTCGGTTTTTTCTATATGACGTTTTTGCGATTCGTATTGGCGTAAATAACTTTCTCGATTGGCTTCTTTTTGTTTCAATGCTTTTGTTAAATTTCCTGTATATTTAGTTAATTGTCCGAATTCGATATCCGCAATATGAGTTGTAATATCATTTAGAAAAGCCCGGTCATGTGAAATCACTAGAAATGTTCCATTAAAGCTTTTCAAAAAATCAGTCAACCATTGTACATGGGTATCATCCAAATGGTTCGTTGGTTCGTCTAAAACTAACATATCGGGTTTTTCCAATAACAATTTTGCTAAAATAACTTTTGATCGTTGGCCACCACTTAAATTCTTTAATAAACTATCTAAACCCAGCACATCAATACCTAACCCAGTCGCCATCTCTTGAATCAAGGTGTTCATTTGATAGAATTCCCCTTGATCGAGTTGTGTTTGCAGACGACCTGCGCGTTCTAAAAGTTTATCTTCCAACGTTTCACTATAGATTGTATACAATTCGGTAATTTCTTGCTCAATATCTAATTCTTTCTGGAAAGCTGTTTTCAGAAATTCTTCAATCGTTAACGTTTCGTTCACTCGAACATATTGATCTAAATACCCCATATGACAGTTTTTCGCAATTTCTACGCGTCCATCATCGGGTAATTGTTCTCCTGTAATAATCTTGATTAACGTCGACTTTCCGGCACCATTTTGTCCGATTAAACCGACATGTTCGCCTTTATTGACTTGTAGATTTAAATTTTCATATAAAATTTTATCTCCAAATTGTTGGGTAATATTAATTAAACTTAGCATTTTTTCTCTCCATTTCTTTATCTGTACAAACAAACAGCCGTAGACACATTGTCCACGGCTTTATCTATCACTCATCAAAAAGGACACCACAAATAAACCGCGTCTTTTTTGATGAAGTATCTAACGCGTGCTCTTAACAATGCTTCATCTTCATTTGTTAAGAGCTGCTTTTCTGATAAATTTTAAATAGGATTGGTAAAACACGACAATCATCCTTTCTAATCACACGTTAGTCTAACATGCGTTAGAAAAATTGTCCACTTGGCACTATTAAAAAAACTGGTGCCAATCGACACCAGTTTTTTTATCCCCATTGTTCTAAAAGAATCTTCACTGCTTGAAAGGCTTGCTCTGCGGCATGATCCAGCATATCGTCAAATGTATCGGGTGCTGCATCCCCCACATGGTCGGAAATCCCACGAACATTGACAATTGGAATCTCATAAAAACTCGCTACTTGTGCTAAAGAACAACTTTCCATATCTGAAGCAGCAATCGTTGGAAAGACTTGGCGGATAGCCGCAATAGATTGGGTATCACTCATAAAAGAATCTGACGTTACAATCGTCCCTAGATGAGCAGTAACTGTACGATCTTTGAGGGCTTCTTCAATCTTAGCTAACCATTCTTTAGCTACAGGATAATCAACTGGCATTTGTGGTACTTGACCAAATGTATAGTTAAATCCGGTTGCATCGACATCACTATAAACAAATTTGTCAGTATAAACGACATCACCTAATGCAAAATCGGAACGAAAAGAACCCGTTGTTCCCGTATTAATAATTACATCTGGTTGAATTTTTTCACAAAGCCAAGCCGCCGTAGCAGCAGCATTGGTTTTGCCGATACCTGATTCCACTAAGTACAATGACTCATTTACTTGTTCAATAACGGTTTTTCCTTTACGCCAAACAACGGTTGTAGCAAAGTTCGCCCGAAATGGTGCCAGCTCTTCTTCCATTGCGGCAACAACTGCAATTTTCACTTTAGTCCTCCCATACATCACTGACTGGTTCATCGACTTCTACTTTTGTTCCATCAAATTTTTCAGCTACAAATTCTTGCACTTTTGAATCATGGTACAATTCGCCTAATTTTTGGAGTGCTTCTTCATCTGCCCGATCTTCTTTAACGGCAATGATATTGATACTTTTACGAGTGGTTGCATCAGCTTCTTCACGATAAATAGAATCTTCCAACACATTTAGACCGCCTTCAAAAGCAATCGTATTACTAATTAACACTAAATCAACATCTGGTAACACACGCGGACCAGTCAAATCATCAATTAATGTAAATTCTAAATTTTTAGGATTTTCGACCACATCATCTGGCGTACCAATTCCATCATCAAAATCATCTTTTAGTTTAATCAAACCAGCTGATTCTAACACACGTAAACCTCGTGTTGTATTTGATGGATTATCAGCTAGCGCAACCGTAGCACCATCTGTAATTTCTTCTACAGATTTGAATTTATTGGAATAAATTCCCATTGGTTCAATATATGTTGTTGCAACAGGAACGAGTTTAACGGGACTTTCTGCGTTAAAGCTTTCAAGATAGCCAATCGATTGAAAAGCATTCGCATCGGCATCACCATCCGCAACAGCATTATTGGTAATCGCGCCACCTGTTATGTCTTGCACTTCAAGTTTAATTCCCGCTTCTTTCGCTGCATCTGATTCTGCAATAAAGCGCCAAATTTCTGCATCTGGTCCAACTGAAGCAATTCGAATTGTTTCTTCTTTTGCCAGTTCTTTCGTTTCTTCTGCTTTTTCTTGATTGCTACAAGCTCCTAGCAAAAGGACACTTGCTATCAATAAACCACTTAACCATTTTTTCATTTGATTCGCTCCTTTAATTCATTGTCATGCCGCCTGTTACATTTACTGCTTGTCCTGTCATATAACTAGCTAACGGGCTTGCCAAGAATAAAACAAGATTTGCGACATCTTGTGGCGTACCTGTCCGGCCTAGAGGTACTTGACTATTGTCTTCTTCAAGAACCTCTTGTGCTGTCATGCCACGAATGGCTCCCCCTTCAATGCGCTCACGATGTTTCATCGGTGTTTCAATAATTCCTGGACAAACAGCATTAACTAAGATCCCTTGATTGGCTACTTCTAATGCTAAGGTTTTACACAAACCCAATACAGCATGTTTAGAAGCAACATAAGCTGACATTCCTCGATACCCATTTTTTCCTGCTTGCGAGGCAATAAAAAGAATGCGCCCTTTTTTTTGATGTTTTTGCATTAATTTAGCAATATATTTACTACTTAAATAAGCACCTCGAGTATTAACAGCGAGTACCTTATCAAAATCAGAAGTTTGACTTTCAGTTAGAAAATCCATGGTGGAAATTCCAGCTACATCCACAAACACCTCGGGAATCACTTGGTTATTTTCTAATTGTTCCACAAGGTTTTGAAGCGCAGATTCTTGACTAATATCTAAATGTATATGGTAAAGTTGCTCACTTATTTTTGTCAATTGTTCTTCTTCAAAGCCAATGTCCGCAGCAATGACCTGCGCGCCTTCTTTTAAAAAGGTTGCTACGACAGCTTCGCCAATGCCTTGTTTACTTCCAATGACTAAGACAACTTTATCAACTAATTCTGGAAAATATCCCACCTGTCATCCTCCTCAAAAACATGCGTCATGTTGTTGTATTTCAGCTAAAAAATACCTTGCTGTCACCTACTCATTGCCTCGTTTTCCCAAGGGAATGACATGAGCTTTTATTTAACTACATTGCGCTCAAACACATCATCACTAATGCCTTGTTCAATTACCAATTTGGCATATTCTTTTGCACCAAATAACGAATGGTCACGATAATTTCCACATTCTTTTTCAGATACGCCTTGAATATCTTCAAATTTTGTTTCGTTCACAATAATCGTTAATACTTCCGTTAATGCTTTCGCAACTTCAGTAGCACTTGGTACACCCCATGTAATTAAATGGAAGCCTGTACGGCAACCAAATGGCGAAATATCAATGATGCCTTCTAAACGGTCACGCAACAAGTCAGCTAACAAATGTTCCAATGTATGAATGGTTCCTGTTGGCATTTCTTTTTCATTTGGTTGCAAAAAGCGTAAATCGTAATTCGCAATAACATCGCCTTTAGTACCATGCTCTTCTGCAATTAAACGCACATAAGGTGCTTTTACCTTTGTATGATCTAGGGTGAAACTTTCTACTTCTGCCATAATTTTATTCCTCCTATTTTTCGATAGGGCAACTGTTGGTCGCCCCATACTTCCTTAGCTGTTTCAATAATTAATGCAAACTTTTTCCATTGATCGTCTTCACTCACGTTGTTTCCTTCATGAGTGGAAGAAAAACCACATTGCGGACTTAAACATAATTGATTTAACGGTACATATCGACTTGCTTCTTTAATTCTTCTGGACGTAAGAAACTTCCTACTTGATCCCAACGAAATGGAATAGTCATAATTATATCTCTCCTTTTATTTTATAAAAAAAAAACCCTAGATATCCTAAGACATCTAAGGGCATTACTCTGCGTTACCACCTTATAACGTAGTATTCTCACAAATACTACCTTCATCAGTACCCACAATTCGTGGAGACTGTTGCTGCTTAACGGAGCAAACCGTATCTTCTTAACTATTCAGAAAATCCACTCAAAAGCCATTTTCGTTGAATCTATTTTTTTATCTCTTTTCAGCTACCGAGACTCTCTAACGAAAAAAACAAATTCACTACTTTCTTTTTCACAGTGTTTATTTATGAAGTTGTAATGAATATATCAGAATTGTTTTCCTAAAGTCAATAGGCAAATTAAATTTTTGGATAACTACAAAAATTTTACAATGTTTTGAAAAAAGGGGGGTCATTTATTTTCATTTACGCCAATCTATTTTTGAATCGATTCAAAAATAGAGCAGAATGGAGGAATGGTATGGCAACAATTCAAGAATTGGCGGCTCAGCCGTAAAATATGGCTTATGGAATCAAGAAACATTGCATCATGTCACCCAATTTCCTACCCCTGGTACTTTTGAAGAACTACAAAGTCAATTGAAAACCGTCATTGATGCTTATGAAACAACCATCACAGGCGTAGCCATCAGCTCACCTGGTGCGGTCAATGCGACTGAACGTCGTAGTGATGGAATCAGTGCTGTTCCTTATATTCATGAACGCCCAATTTTTGATGAGTTAGAAACTTATCTAGGTTTACCTGTCGCAATTGAAAACGATGCAAATTGTGCAGGCATTTGTGAGATTGAAATTGGTGCCGGCCAAAAAATACAACATGCCGTCTTTGTCATCATTGGTACAGGTGTAGGTGGCGCCATTTTCATCAATGGTAAATTATATAAAGGGGCACATCTATTTGGTGGCGAATTTGGTTTAATACAAAATCGCAACGGCAATACATTAAGTTACAACGGAACAGCAGTGAATACAGCTACGCGCTTCTCTGAAAAATTGGCACCCAGATTACTGGAAAAGAATTATTTGAACGCAAAGATGCAGGAGATGAACAAGCGATTGCGGCTTTGAATAACATGTATCAAAATATCGCTGAAGCTCTGTATAACATTCAAGTATCGATTGATCCAGCTATGGTGATTATCGGTGGTGGTATTTCCGCTCGACCAGAAGTTACAGTAGAGGTTAAATATCGTTTGTTTGCCTTGTTAACAGAATCAGGTGTTCCTTCTATTATGCCAGAAGTATGCGCTTGTGAATATCAAAACAATGCCAATCTAATTGGTGCTACCTTTAATTTCCAACATATTCATTCTTAAAAAAACCTTTAAAATCTGTCACAAAAAAATTGCGCCTCCTGTTAGGGAAGCGCAATTTTTTAATTTACTTTCACCACAAATGCTTGCCATGGCTTTAATGTCAATTCTTTTAAGGTAGTCACTGGTTCACCATTGCAAATCAATGTTGCAACTAGTCTATCCTCTGATGTGAATGGTTGTGGTTCATTCGAAAAGTTTGTCACAACTAACCATCGTTCAGCTTCATAAGTTCGGTAATAGCTAAACACTTCCGCAACAGTATCCACTAATTCAAAATCTCCCCAAACCATAATCGGATGATTTTTGCGTAATTGGACTAACTGTTGGTACGTGTAGAAAATCGAAGTTGGATCAGCCAAGGCAGCTTCAACATTGATTTCTTTGTAATTATCATTCAAGGCTAACCATGGTGTTCCCGAGGTAAAACCACCATTAGTAGAATCATCCCAAGCAATTGGTCGGCGTGCATTATCCCGTCCTTTAGCATTGATTGATGTTAAAATTTCTTCTTTCGTATAGCCTTCAGCTAAGCGTTCATGATATAAATTAACGGTTTCAATGTCCTCCGCTTGAGAAATATCCGTAATTGGCGTATTGGTCATTCCAATTTCTTCCCCTTGGTAAATATACGGTGTTCCTTTCATCATATGCAATAAAATAGCCAACATTTTAGCACTTTGCACACGGTACTCTCCATCATTTCCCCAGCGTGAAATCATTCGTGGTAAATCATGGTTGTTCCAAAATAACGAATTCCAGCCTTCATTTCCTAACTCAGTTTGCCATTTAGCTAAAACTATTTTTAGTTCCGCAATGTCAATCGGTTTTAAATCCCATTTTGATTTTCCAGGTTGCTGATCCAAACCAATATGTTCAAATTGGAAAACCATAGATAATTCATGTCGTTCTGGATGAGAATATAATTTGGCAATTTCAGGAGTCGCTCCCCACGTTTCACCTACTGTTAATAAATCATGATTCCCAAATGTTGCTTGATTCATCTCCTGCAAATAGTCATGTAAATGGGGTCCGTTACCAGTAATCCCTTGTAGTGGCAATTTCCCTACTAAATCAATCACATCCATCCGGAAACCGCCAATTCCTTTATCAATCCAGAAATTCATCATATCATAAACTGCTTGACGAACTTCTGATTTTTCCCAATTTAAGTCGGGTTGTTTTTTGCTGAAAAGATGTAAGTAATATTGCCCACTGGCGTCATCAAATTCCCATGCCGAACCTGAAAATGCTGAACGCAAATCATTCGGTGCCTCTCCATTCACTGGATCAGCCCAAACATAATAATCACGATACGGATTATCTTTGCCTTTTTTGGCTTCCACAAACCAAGCGTGTTCATCAGAAGTATGATTTACAACTAAATCCATCACAATTTTAATCTTGCGCTTATTAGCCTCAATTAATAGTTCATCCATATCTGCCATCGTGCCAAATTCATCCATAATGGCTTCATAATCTGAAATATCATAACCATTGTCGTCATTTGGCGATTGATAAACAGGTGATAACCAAATCGCACCAATTCCTAATTTTTCTAGGTAATCAAGTTTTTCAATAATCCCTCGTAAATCACCAATTCCATCACCATTACTATCGTTAAAACTGCGTGGATAAATTTGATATACTACGACTTCTTGCCACCAATGTTTATTCATACTTTTTTCCTCCTAAAGTGTTGTATCATTTACGATTTGATTTATTAATTTATGTTTGTATTTCATATAGGTGTTACGTAACACTAATCGTTATTTTTTTACCAGAATAAAAGAAATCACTTTTATTCTGGATTTGGAGATTGATTTAGGTGTTTCGAAACACCATATGCTAACACTATACCGTGTATGTTCACAATAGTCAACGCTTTCATTTTATTTTTTTGACTGATTGTCCCTCAATGAATGTCGTTGTTATTTGAATGATTCGTTTCGTAAGTTGTTCTCCTCTAATATCAGCTAATAATAATTGAATACCCTTTTCAGCTTTTTGCAAGATATTTTGATAAACTGTCGTAATTTGTGGCGTAGCTAGTTTTGCTAATAACGTTCCATCGAAACCCGCAATCGAAAAATCGTCCGGAATATGCCAACCATGATTGGTTAGTACTGACTGCGCCCGTACTGCCATTAGGTCTGAAGCAAAAAATAATGCAGTAATATGACCTGCATGTTTTTTGGCAAATGCCTGAATAAATACTGCAAATGCTTCTTCACTATTCGGTGCACTGAAATAATTGGGTATTAATTGATGCTCTGCTAAAGCTTTTTTAACCCCTTGTGCCCGTTTTTCATCAACGCCTATCCAATCCTCAAATGATTTGCCAAATGCGATAAAAGCAATTTCTTGATGTCCTTTCGAAACTAAATAGTGAGTCATTTCATAACTTGCTTGTAAATCATCCACCCCAATGTTTAAAATATCTACCTCTTTTTGGGGATACATATCTAAAAAGACAATCGGAATCTTCAAGCTATTCGTCCATTCACTTAAATCTTTAGGCGATGTTCCCGATAAAACAACACCTTCTAAATCCCACATCTGTACTAACTTTACGCCATCATCAACGGAAGAGACACGTTGAAACATCATAAAATAACCAGCTTCTCTAATCGCAGTTTCAGCTGCTTGTATGAATTCACCTAAATAAGGATTGTCATACGTATGTGTAGAAATCGCACGGTCATCTTGGAAAATCACACCAATGATTCGTGAGCCATTTTTTGCTAATAAACGTCCAGCCATATTCGAATGATACTTTAGTTCTTTTAAAGCTTGCTCCACTTTTAATTTCGTTTCTGCAGATACTTTAGTAGTTCGTCCGTGAATAACATTAGAGACAGTTGTTGGACTAACACCTGTATAGTTTGCAATATCCTTAATCGTAGGCATCGTTTCCCCTCCCTTTATTTCTTCTTTATCATACATTAATTTACAAGGAGTTTCTATAACTGTAAAAAAGATGACTGAAGTAATTGAAAGACAGATTATTTTTCCGTTATTCAATTAAAAGATCCGATATAGTTCAATTACATCGCTTTTAGTCGTCCTAAAATGAAAAGTCAGAACAAAAATTGGCACTTTTGTTCTGACTTTTTCTATTCTATCTGCAAAGAATATCTTTGGGAGCAATACACGAGAACTATGCCACTCTTTTATTGTGTTTCCTCTATTCCGGGCCAGGGTGAGGGCTTCGCAGACGTGTTGTTCCGAAGCCCGGAGGTTGGAGGATCTTTCCGCGTAGGCGAGACAGAGGGACGCTGCAGCCTTGTTGAATCTGTTCACCGGGTCTACCGACCGGTTGACGATCTCCCTGGCCACGTTTCCGGTATAGACGGGATCTGTCAGACTGTTGTAGCGCAGGGACTGGATGAGTGCTTCCATTCCTCCGGGGATGCCTTTTCTGGCATCGGAGAGGATTTTTTCCACATTGTCTCT
>ERZ795057.3056-NODE-3056-length-11843-cov-3.354768_pt1 | contig 11843 bp, 12 predicted proteins | sample MGYA00375141_ERZ795057 | MGnify/ENA primary metagenome ERZ795057 (study PRJEB30186, sample SAMN05720163) | activated sludge metagenome | isolation source: Anaerobic digester | place: Hong Kong | collected 2015-01-26 ... | reverse complement strand
GTACCGGAGAGGCTCGGAGTACTTTTTACAACCACCGAGGGTGCTATTACGATGGCCCGGGAAGGATTCTTTAATTCCTTATTCAACGAAACTGCCGCAGAGAATGCAATAATAAAAATGATCAATGTAGCCAGGGATGCAAAGAATCCTGTTTTTTTTGATACCAGGCTTGAACTGAATATATAAATTACCAGGCCTGCAAGAAAAATTACAATTAAACCCAGGGCCAGGTAGCTCCAGGCAGAAACTGACATTAAGCTGAACAGGGAATTTATCCAGCTCCGAAGAAAGAATTCCGGTACCATATCCAGCTGATCTTCCTTATACACCGACACATACTCCAGGTTCTTCCTTGCCTCCTCGTAGCGGTGGTCCAGCTTCAGTGCTTTTTCATAGTATAAAATAGCAAATCCCAGTCGATTGGAGCGAAAAGCTGCATTACCCATATTGTAATACAGGGAAGGTGATTCCTTTCCTATTTTAACGATTTCTTCATACATGGCCAACGCATCTTCAAATCTTCCTTCGGAATAAGCGTTGTTCCCGGCGATATACAGTGAGTCTGCAGCCGGTGATGCAAGAGCTGTTCCTTGTTGCAGCAGCAATACTGCCAGTATTATGAAAACGATTTTCTTCATTTAAGGATAATGTTTTGTTCTAAGGAATGAATAAGACGAAGTGAATCGTTGTATAGCTGGGTCATATCCGACTTTTCTGACGATGGAGCATAGCGGGAGAATTCACATTCATCCATAATCCGAACCAACTCCGTAAAAATTGTATCGGAAAGGCCTGCTTCTTTCAACAATTCTGCTACTTTATCCCTCGATAGAGTTGAATATTCAATACTCAGTTTATCGGACAGGTATCCCCAGATTGCTTTTTCCGTTTCCTCATAGAATTTCTCCGGTTCATTCATTTTCCTGGCTTTATCTGCAACTTTCATCCTGGACCTGGCCAGTTTATTGGCTTTCCTGTTGCGTGTAAGCCGAACATCCGCACGTCGCCTGTAATACAAAGGAAGCAGGATCATGAAAGTAATAAAAACAGCAACGGCCAGGATATAAAATACCCAGTAGTGCAATCCACCTAAGGGTGATTGTCCCAGGTTGCGAAATTCGGGAACCTGCCTGTCAATATCCAGGATATCAGTTCCGATATCTTCCACAACTTCACCCCTGTTACCAGGAATATATACCTGACCGCCTTCTTCAATCCCTTCTCCTTTTTCTACCGTAAATGTAAATTCATCCGAAGTATATGTTTTATATTTTTTCTCAACGGGATCAAACCACGAAAAACTTACCGGTGCAATCCGGAAGCTGCCTGCATGCCGCACTACGACGGGGTATTCAAAAGATACATTTCCGGTTATCCTGTTTCCCGAGGTATTAATATTCAACGATTTGGTAGTTTCATAAACATCGTGATCCGGCGGAAAGTCCACTTTTGGGGCACCGATGAGTGACAGGTTTCCTGTTCCTGATATTTTTATTTTCAGACTGATTGCATCGTTCACAACGGCATGATCAGATGACAGTGAAACGCCCACCTTAAAATCACCAACAGCTCCGGTGAATCCCGATGGAGCACCTTCCGGAAGCCGCTTCACATTGATAGTTACCGGGAGGGTACTGATCATGGTTGGCACATCCCTGACACGGTCGAAAAAAGGATCATTGAAGAAATCATCGAAAGCTGAGCCGGTACTACCGCTCACCCGTTGCGGCAAGGTCCACTCTGAATCGAATGGTTCTATTACAATTTTTCCGGCTTTCTGAGGGATCAGTACATGTCGCTGTATTACCTGTGTTATATAGGGTTTCCCATTAATATTCTCCCTTGTGGATGTTTGGTCTGGATCCAGCATCTGCTTGTAAAATCCTTCATACGGTACTTCCTTGGTGGCTGCTGTCGGCCTGGTATTTACCGATGTATATACTTTAAGTTCTGAAACAAACTGCTCACCCACATACACATCCCGTTTTGAAGGCAGGATCCGAAGGAAAAGAGGACTTTCGTCAGAAACATCCTGGCTGGCGGATCCTGAGCCTGCAGAACTTACATTATTTACATTTCCTGGCTGGGACCCGTTCACATCGGTTCCTGAAACATTTACTGCAACAGTATTAGTCTTATATGTATCCCGTTTAACTTTTACTTCAGCCGGGGGAATGATGAAATCCCCTGTTTTCCTGGCTCTCATCACATAGGTATAGGAAGCCTTCGTCTCAGCAGTCATTTTACCGTTTACCCAGCGGGTAGAAGATGAAAAGCTGGTAAAGGGTCCTGCAAGCCAGTCAAAATCCTCAATTTGAGGCAACTGGATATCACCCTGACTGTTTCCTTCAATGGTATATTGAAACTGCTGTCCTGCCCTCACAGATGCCGGTGCTGTAGCCACGAATTTTACATCCTGAGCGAGAACATGAAAAGCAGTCAGAATGAGCCAACTGAAGGTGATATATTTAAGTTTTGACATAGTTATTACCAGTCTTTATCTGTTTTAACTTTTGCACCTGTAACTTTCTTCTTGTCAACCTCTTCCTTTACATCTTTCTCTTTCTGAAGGATGGCATTCAGCAGACGCTCAGCATCTTCCTTACTCAGCTCCTGGGGTTGTTGCTGCTGTTGCTGTTTTTGTTCCTGCTGCTGATCCTGATTCCCCTGTTGCTTATCATCCTGCTTTTGCTGATCCTGCTGCTGATTTTCCTGCTTGTCTTTGTTGTCCTGGTTTTGCTGCTGCTGTTGTTGCTGTTCTCTCAGTTTTTCCAGTGCATATGCAAGATTATACCTGGTGTCATCATCAGAAGGATTCAGACGCAGGCTTTTCTTATAGGCATCGGCAGCTTCCTGGTATTTTTGTTCCTGCACCAGCACATTCCCCATATTATGAAGCAGCTTTGCCTCTTCCTTTTGATTGGGAGCTTCTGCCATGAGTTCAGAAAATCGTTTACCTGCCTCGTCCATATTCTGTTGCTGATAGAGGGCAGTGGTGGTATTATATTTAGCGATATAGGAATCGCTGTTTTCTTCCTCGGCTTTACGAAATTCTATTTCAGCATCGTTATATTCCGACTTGTCGTAAGCCCTCACTCCTTCCCTTATATATTTCCTTTCTCCCTGTGCCTGAAGAGCTAAAGGGAAACCAAGTAATGCTACAATTAATATCTTTTTCATTTTCGACTATACATTAAAAAGATTTAACTTTTTAAACAGAGGGTTTTTGCGCTGCAGTATAAGTGTTTCAAAAACGAGGAGGAGAAAGCCAAATCCAATAAAATACTGATAGCGTTCCGCATAATCGGAATATACTTTCTTCTTCATTTCTGTTTTCTGAAGTTTATTCAGCTCTTCCATCAGGCTGCCTACCCTGTTTACAGGGATATATGCACCATTGGCTTCTTTTGCTATATTCTTCAGCAGTTCTTCGTTCAGTTTACTTACCACTACTGTTCCATCCTTATTCCTTCGTTTAGCAGTGCTTCCGGGTGCTACAGGTATTGGTACCCCGGCAGGATCGCCCAGTCCGATAGTATAGATTCTTATCCCTTTTTCATACGCTGCCTTTGCTGCTTCTATTGCGTCATCTTCGTGATTTTCACCATCAGTAATGATAATAATAGCCTTGTTTTTTAGTATTTCCCCATTTTCCAGCAATTCATTATCGGATGGAAAGGATTTTACCGCCAGATCAATAGCTGCACCGATGGCCGTACCCTGGCGTGAGATCATATCGGGACCTGTAGTAGAGAGGAACATCTTAACACTGGGATAGTCATCGGTAATAGGAATCTGTGTATAAGCATCCCCGGCAAAAACGATGAGTCCGATCTTATCATTCTCCATATCATCAACCAGGCGGCTGATCAGCTGCTTGGCACGCTCAATACGAGAGGGTTTTACATCTTCAGCCAGCATACTGTTGGAAACATCCAGGGCAATGATTACTTCCCTGCCTTTTTGTTCAACTTCCTTCAGTTTAGAACCAATCCTGGGGCCTGCAGCTCCAATAATTATGAGTGAAAGAGCAAGTGATGTTAATATGATCTTCCATCGATAGGCCGAAATGGAGGATTCGGGCATTAAATAATCCATTAATTCATGATCACCATACCGTTCCAGATTCTTTCTCCTCTTCCGGATGGCCAGAAAATACATAAGTATCACAAGGGGCACCAGCATCAGTACCCAGAGCATGTATTTTTGACCGAATTGCATCAATCCTTCCATAACTTATGGTATTGTTCTAAAAACTGTATACTTGAGCAATTGCTCTATTCCAAGCAGGAGAACAGCAATTAGCAGCAACGGGAAATATTCATCTTTCCGTTTACTGAATTGCTTTACATCCAGCTGGGTCTTCTCCATTTCATCAATTTCCTGGTAGATTGACCGAAGTTTATCATTATCTGTAGCACGGAAATATTCACCCCCGGTAAGACCGGCAATTTTCTTAAGCACATCTTCATCAATCTCCACAGGAATATCCCGGTACATGGTACGACCGAACATATCCTGAACCGGGAATTTAGCGGTTCCTATGGATCCTACACCTATGGTATAAACCCTGATTCCATAGGTGGCTGCCAGTTCCGCAGCGGTTACAGGCCCAATATCTCCCCTGTTATTAACACCATCGGTAAGTAAAATAATAACCTTACTCTCTGCTTTACTTTCTTTTAGCCTGTTTACGGCAGTTCCCAATCCCATTCCAATAGCCGTTCCATCTTCGACCATACCAAAATCCAGATCGTTCATGAAATTCGATATTACAGCCTTATCGGTAGTTAATGGGCACTGAGTAAAACTTTCCCCTGCAAATACTACGAGTCCGAACCGGTCATCGGGACGCGAATTCACAAACTCAGCTCCAACGGTTTTTGCTGCTTCAAGCCTGTTCGGTTTAAAGTCCATTGCCTGCATGGAACCGGAGATATCCATCGCCATAACGATATCTATTCCTTCGGTGGTAACTTTTTCCCAACGATTGGTTGACTGGGGCCTGGCCAGGGCAACGATCAGCAGGCTGAGTGCAAGTATCCTCAAGACAAAAATACTGTGCCGAAGATATACTCTCCACCCTGATATTTTATCTGAAAAGCCCTGGAAACCAGAGACCGATACCGCTGCCGTGGTTTTCCTTCCTCTCCAGACGTACCATCCGATAAGGATCGCAACGACGATAAAAAGGTAAAAGAAAGCCGGATTCGCAAAAACAATATTATTCATCTCCTTTATCTCCTCCTTTCTTTTGTTGCTCAGGCAGGTTTTTTTCAGCCAGGGCCGAATTACTATCCGCCGGATGCAGATCCTCTTCGTTTACTTCTTCCTCTACTTCCGTCCTGGTGATCTCAACAAATTCCCTTGCATTTTTCATATCATCCTCAATCTCATTCATCAACGGATCCTCTTTGGCGAATTTCACCAGGTCGGCCAGCATCAACAAATCTTCCAACATATCAGAAAGTTTACCTCCCTGGCTATCATACGCATTAAAAGCCTCCAGGATTTCACGTGTTGTACTTTCCATCGCATGTATGTCGTATTGACGTGTTATATAAAGGCGAATAATGTCTGTAAGCCTGGAGTAGTATTCTTTGACCATACCCTTTTTCGGCAGCTCCTCTTCCTGCAGCCTGTCCAGTTCACGAAAAGCAAGAATATGTGCTGGTTCCTGAGGTTTTCTGACAAAGGCCATCGGATCCTTTTTCTTTTTTCCGTACCTCCATATTAAATAGGCCAACAGGGATATAAGTCCTGCGATTCCAAAAATGATCAATACCCAGGGAAGGGCTTCCTGCAGGGACAACGGTGTATTTATAGGTGGTTTGATCGGCTTTATGGCCTGGGTCGTATCCACATCGGGTGAAAGAACGGTCAGTAATAATGCTGCAGTATACACTGTATCATTAAATGCATCGTATGTAAAAACAAAAGGCTGAGGTGGAACTGTATTCCAGCCCGGGCTAAAACTTGTGACCGTCAGTTCCCGTGTAAGAACCTGGCTGTCATCCACAAACACTGTATCGATCTCTCCCTCATTCAAAATTTCCAGCTCGGATGTAATCGTATCTGAAAAGACTGGAAATTGTATTTTCATGCCTTTTTCAGACTCGACTCTCAACACATATTTAATCTGGTCACCCAACATGATCGAGTCTGAGCTGAAATCGGACCTGACAGAAAGAATCTGTCCGTTCAACTGCAGGCTGAATATCAGCAGAGCTAAAAGTATCAGCTTAATTCTCGACATCAGTTCCCCCTCCTTTTAAACAATTTAATTAATGGTTTAACATAATCGCTTCCTGTATCCAGGTCTACATAATCCACTCCTGCCTTCTTAAAAATCTCCGTCATCATATCCAAATGACTTTTCCATTGCAGGGAATAGTTTTCTCTTACCGACCTGATACTGGTGTCAACCCAGCGTTCCCTACCGCTTTCATTGTCCCTCATGCGAACCATTCCCACATCGGGAAGCTCAGCCTCACGCTGATCATAAACATGTAAAGCGACCACATCATGTTTGTTATTTGCAATTTGCAGCGACCTGGCATATCCAGTATCCCTGAAATCAGAAATAAGAAATGCCGTACATCTTTTTTTTATGGCGTTGGTCAGGTACCTGAGGCTTTCAGAAATATCGGTACCCTGATGTTCGGGCGTAAACTCCAGGAGTTCCATTATGATTCGGAGAATGTGCTTTCTGCCTTTCTGTGGAGGAATGAATTTTTCCACCCTGTCGGTAAAAAGTATCACCCCTATCTTATCATTGTTATCTATGGCTGAAAATGAAAGAACGGCTGCAAGCTCGGTAATCAGATCTCTTTTTAGCTGTTCCCGCGTTCCATAATTGCCCGATCCACTGATATCGATTAGCAGCATCACGGTGAGTTCCCGCTCTTCCTCGTGGATTTTAACAAAGGGATGGTTAAACCTGGCTGTCACATTCCAGTCGATGGCCCGCACATCATCGCCATACTGGTATTCACGCACCTCTGAGAAAGTCATACCTTTCCCTTTAAAGGCGCTGTGGTATTGCCCTGCGAACACCTGCTGGGTTAATCCGCGCGACCTGATTTCTATTTTTCGTACTTTTTTTAGAAGCTCCGTGCGCTCTGTAACCATTCTACCAATTTCATTTTTTGTTCTTCTTCACTCGTTCCCGGACGGAGAAATACCAGTCCTTTTCTTCGAGTGTAACCGAATAGGTCTGTTTATCAATGGAATATTCCCATTGCATATCACCAACCGATTCGTAATTCTCATTTAACTCATCAAGAACAAAATCATACTCGGTATAGTCACACACTTTTTTGGTGGAGGTACAAATATCGTCATCATTGAAATAGATAATCCAGGTCATGGTTCCACTTCCATTGATATATTTCAGGTAGTTAAACTCCTGCTTGACGATACTCTGGTCCCTTGAAAAGTCCCTGTAATGCTTTTTTACAACATCTTCAACCTCCATTTTACCCATTCCAATGAGTGATTGATCCTGTGCCTGCAGGCCTGTGGCTGCAAGGATCGTAAACGCAAGTATGAAAGTTCTAAACAGCATATTAAGGTACTTCTACATTATTTAATATCTCGGAGATTATATGTTCAGCAGTTACATTTTCAGCTTCAGCCTCATACGTCAGACCAATACGGTGTCGTAGAACGTCATGGCAAACTGCCCTTACATCTTCCGGAACAACATATCCCCTGCGTTTTATAAATGCGTATGCTTTTGCCGCTTTCGCAAGGTTAATACTTGCCCTTGGAGATCCTCCGTATTGTATCATTGACACATATTGTGCCAAACCTGCCCTGTCGGGGAACCTTGTTGCAAAAACTATATCCAGGATATAATTTTCTATTTTTTCGTCCATATAAACCTCCTTCACCACGTCCCGTGCCTTCATAATATCTTCCGGCTTGAGTATGGTACTGGGTTTGGGGAAGATTTTGCCCAGGTTCTCACGAATGATCAATCGTTCTTCTTCCTTACCGGGATAACCCACCACTACTTTCAACATAAAGCGGTCAACCTGTGCTTCTGGCAATGGGTATGTCCCTTCCTGCTCAATGGGATTCTGGGTCGCAAGAACGAGGAATGGTCTTTCCAGCGGATAGGTATGTTCACCGATGGTTACCTGTTTTTCCTGCATTGCTTCCAGCAGTGCACTTTGCACTTTGGCCGGGGAACGGTTTATTTCATCTGCAAGTATCAAATTAGCGAAGATCGGTCCCTTCTTCACCATAAACTCCTCTTTCTTCTGGCTATAAATCATGGTACCCAGGAGGTCGGCGGGGAGCAAATCAGGAGTAAACTGGATCCGACTGAATTTCGCTTCGATGATATTCGCCAGCGTACTGATTGCCAGTGTTTTTGCCAGGCCGGGCACACCTTCAAGAAGAATGTGTCCGTCGGACAGCAACCCAATCAGCAGTCGTTCAACCAGGTTTTTCTGGCCAACGATTACCTTCTGCATCTCCATGGTAACAAGATCCACGAAATCGCTCTCCTGCTTGATCCGCTCGTTTAACTCTTTAATGTTCACTGAATCACTCATACAGTTCTAAAGTTAAGATTAAAAATATCCGAATTTTTACGGAATACAAAAATAACCCTGTCAAATGCAAAACTTTTACGCACGGTGTTAAAAATTGTTAAGCAAGCTTTATATTTGAAAATCGCAGCGTTATTCAGTTCTGTCATTCTGAAAATGCTGATTTAATTATTTTGAAATATTAGTCCATTGCGACAATCGTAATATATACTATGGCCAGGTACTTCATTGAATTATCCTACGAAGGAACAAACTATCACGGTTGGCAATTTCAGCCGAATGCTATCACCGTACAGGAGACGCTGGAAAAAGGATTGTCTTTGCTGCTTCATCAGAAAATTGCTGTCACGGGTGCCGGCAGAACGGATACCGGTGTACATGCATCCTATTATGTAGCTCATTTTGACCTGGCTGACAGTACCCTGGAGAATCCGGAAGAAACCCGTTTCCGGCTCAATGCAATGCTACCAATGGACATCTCCATTCATAGTATCGTTCCGGTAAATGATGAACTGCATGCCAGATTTTCTGCCACATACAGGGAATACCTATATGTGATCCATAAAACAAAGCCCATATTCAAAAGGCCTTTCAGTTTTTACCATTACGGAGAGCTTGATGTCAGGATTATGAACCAGGCATGCCAGGCTCTGTTAAATTTCAGGGACTTCACCAGTTTTAGCAAACTGCATACCGATGTCAAAACAAACAATTGCACCATCATGCTTGCCCGGTGGGAGGAGCGCATCGACGGGTATGATTTTACGATCCGGGCCGACCGCTTTCTAAGGAATATGGTGCGTGCCATTGTGGGAACCATGCTGGATGTCGGAACCGGGAAACTTACGGTTGAACAGTTCGCAGATATCATTGAAGCGAAAGACCGCTCTAACGCCGGGACCAGTGCAGATGCGAAAGGTTTATTTCTAACGGATATCGGCTACGTGATAGATCTTCCCTACCGACGTCAGCTCCTGTCTTCCTGAACTGAAGCAACAGCATGGAAATATTCTGTTTTTCCATCGGAACTCTTTCCCTGGAGGAAATATTTTCCATCTAACGGCTCTGAAACAAAAATTACGGCTTCATTTCCCGGTCGTGCCTCTGCAATATAATTTATAGTGAAATCCAGGATACCTCCAGACAATTGAAGGGTCTCATCAAGGGCATCTGTTGCCCACTCTATAAACTTCACATTGTTCACATGTCCTACTACATCCAGGTCGGAATACCGCACCTGTCGTGAGTACACCGGGTGCATATCCCCGGGCAGGTCAATCTTACCCGGCATGGTATCGAAAACACTATCGGTTCGGGTTTCCACATGTATAAAATCTTCGGAGATACGCAGTGGCCGGTGGGATTTTGTATCAACCATCAGCCAGCAGGTTGAGCCTTCGGCAATGACATCTTCCTGTTTGTCTCGCATCCGGAAATCGCGCAATGCAAATATTTTCTCTATCCCATGCGGCCAGGTTTCTACCACAAGTTCATCGTCCCAGACCGGGTATTTTTTAATACGGATCCTCATCCTGGACAGGATCCATGCAGCGTTATTGTTTGCAAGATCGGTGTATCCTACCTCAAGCCTGCCTGCATGGATGTAAGCAATCTCCTGGAAATAATTTGCAAGTGTGGTTAAACGGGCAGACCTATTCGGATCTACCTCGTAAGAAGAAACCTGGTACTTTTTAAAGATTGTATTCTCCATGATCAGCGGTTCCAAATCTCCCACGCAGCTTCTGCCTGGTATATCAGCATGTCGTAGCCATTTACGGTACGGGCGCCAAACTCCTTGCCTTTTTTCAGGAACAGAGTCTCATCCGGATTATAGATAAGATCGAATAGCAAATGGTCTCCTGTAAGAAAGCGGTACGGAATATCCGGGCACTGATCGACATTGGGGAACATCCCCAGCGGGGTGGTATTAACAATAAGTTTTGTTTTTCGGATAAGTTCTATATTAATATCCTTGTAGGAGATTGCTCCTTCCTTTCCTGAACTGGACACTCTGGTGACATTGATATCCATCTGGTTCAGCACATATTCCACAGCCCTGGATGATCCACCTGTACCCAGCACCAGTGCATCATCCGGAACAATAACCAGGTTTTCTTCAAGGGATTTCCTGAAACCGACCACATCAGTATTATGACCGACCCTGGCAAGTTTCCCTGTTTTGCGGCACAGGCAGACAGTATTTACAGCTCCGATCTCCCGAACATCTTCGGTAAGCACATCGAGCATTTTTATAATACTTTCCTTATAAGGGATGGTAACATTCAGCCCGTATAGATCCGGATCATTTTTTTGCAAGGTCTCAAATTCCTCCACGCTGGCGATGGGATAGTTTTCATAGCTTGTATCCTCTATACCTTCACGTTTAAATTTCTTTGCAAAGAAATCCTTAGAAAAAGAGTGTTCAAGAGGATAGCCGATTAGTCCATATTTTCTCATTCTCGTGAGATTTAAAGGAAAAGACGTTCAAGTAAGTAATCTTTTATCATAGCACCAAATTCACCTGCTTTCTTTTGACGGAAATGCAAATTCGAAGAACAGAATCAGCCCGATTCCAGCCAGCATCATTAAAATAGCTGGCAGCAGCATATCTGATGACTGGCTCAGTGAAGGAAGGACATTTTTCTGAATCAGGGGCTTTTCCACCCCCTCGATGATGATTGACTCGAGAGTCTCCTTCCACGGCCAGATCTTGTTCAGTGAGCCCAGCATAAAACCTGCCAGTACGGCCACCGTCAGATCGTGGTATTTCCTGAACAGCCAGGAAAGTATGCGTGACAAAGTAAGCAATCCGGTTACAGCTCCCAGCGCAAGGAGAATCAGTGATATTACATCAAATTCGTTGACCGCGTTGAGTGCAAACTCATACTTTCCGAGCAATAGAAGAATAAAACTACCTGAGATGCCTGGTAAAATCATCGCACAACTCGCCAGCATGCCTGAGAGGAACACGAACCAGGGAGCATCCGATGTTTGTGCAGGACTGATACTGGTAATATAAAATGCAGCACCGATTCCGGCTACCAGCATAACCAATACGCCATAATTCCATGTTTTGATCCTTCTAGCAACGATATAGGAAGAAACCAGTATCAGTCCGAAGAAGAATGACCATACCAGCACCGGGTGAAACTCAAGCAGGTATTCTAGCAACCTGGCAAGAGATACAACCGCGGTAAATATTCCAATAAAAAGGGAAATCAGGAAATTCCCGTTAATATGTTTCCAGCATTGTTTCCATTTTCCACTTATGAAAAGTTTCAG
>ERZ795057.3053-NODE-3053-length-11849-cov-3.989571_pt1 | contig 11849 bp, 10 predicted proteins | sample MGYA00375141_ERZ795057 | MGnify/ENA primary metagenome ERZ795057 (study PRJEB30186, sample SAMN05720163) | activated sludge metagenome | isolation source: Anaerobic digester | place: Hong Kong | collected 2015-01-26 ... | reverse complement strand
CCGTGTGACTGGAGTTCAGACGTGTGCTCTTCCGATCTGAATTTTTCTTCTTTTGGCAGCAATTGCACATAAGCAACTATTGGTATCCCCCAAAATCAAAAGCGCATCTGGTTGTTCGCCTTCTAGAATTGGATCAATTCGCAACAATACATTACCGATTGTTTCTGTCGGATTCCCAGTCGCTGAATCAAGAAAATAATCAGGTTTTTTAATATTTAAATCTTTAAAAAAAACTTCATTCAACTCATAATCATAATTTTGTCCGGTGTGTACCAAAACATGCTTAATGGCGTCACAACTTTCAAGTTTATTTATTACGCAAGATAAACGAATAATTTCTGGCCTTGTTCCTACAACAGTCATTACTTTTAATTTAGCCATTTTTAAACCTCCAAATAAAACGTATCAGGGTGTTTCGGATCAAACACTTCATTTACCCACATTATTGTAACCATATCAGAATTTCCTAAATTTTCAATATTATGTGTGTATCCTGGCGGAATATCTACAACTGTTAGTTTTTCTCCGTTAACCAAATATTGTATCGTTTCTTTTGAATCTATTTGTCTCAATCTTATAATTCCTTGCCCATATACAACAAGAAATTTTTCTGTTTTACTATGGTGCCAATGATTTCCTTTTATAATTCCAGGTTTTGAAATATTAACAGAAATTTGTCCTTTGTCTAACGTTTTTAGAAATTCCGTAAAAGACCCTCTCGTGTCAATATGCATATCAAGTTCATAAGAAAATTCATTTTGCGGAATATAAGAAATATACGTAGAATATAATTTTGAAATGATGGAAGATGACAAATCCGGTATATCTTTAGTGGTACGTATTTTTCTAAAATTTTCGATATTATCTGCAATATTTTTTAGAGTAATTGAATATGTAATCGGAACAAAACAATATTTATCTTTTTCGTGTTGTTCACCGGTTAAACAAAGCAACAGTTCATTAACAAGATCGTCAATATACACTAATTCCATCACTTTTGCAGGTTCATTTATTGAAATTGGTAATCCTCGGGCAATATTGTAACAAAAAGTGGCAATAACGCTATTATAATTAGGCCTACACCACTTTCCAAATACATTTGGAAAACGATAAATCATTATTTTTGTATTCGTCCTTGTCCCATATTCAAAAAGCACATTCTCTGCTTCCTTTTTACTCATTCCATACGGATTTTCTTTTTCCGCTTGAATTGATGATGCAAATACAATTGGACAATTCCTATTGTGCTTTTCTAGATAATTAATTATTTCTTCGGTAAGTCCTATATTGGTATCAGAAAAATCCGATATTTCTTTTGGCCGATTTGATCCAGCAAGATGGTAAATGATGTCAGACTCTATGCAATAATTTTCTAGCATTTCCTTTTCGGAATCCTTATCATATTCCAGAATATTTGTATAACCCTTTTCTTTTAAACTAACAATCAAATTTTTTCCGATAAATCCTTTTGATCCTGTAACTAATATTTTCATTTTATTTTCCAGTTTTCTAATTCTTTTTTTATGTAATCAATTGATAACAATTTTGTCTTTATTTCTTCAATAGAGAGTCGCTTTGTATTATTAGAATTATACTCACTTTCTCGGTTTAATTCTTGATTTCCTTCTACATAATATTTATCGTAATTTAAATCCCTTTTGTCAGCTGGCACTCGGTAAAATCCCACCATGTCTATAGCAACTAAATATTCTTCTTTTGTTAACAAAGATTCATATTGCTTTTCTCCATGCCTTGTTCCAATAATATGAATATCATTGTTTGTATTAAAAAGAGATTGTAATGCTTGTGCAAGATCTCCTATAGTAGAAGCTGGAGCTTTCTGAATCATAATGTCGCCAGCTTCTGCATACTGAAAAGCATATAAAACCAATTCAACAGCTTCATCTAGACTCATTAAAAATCTTGTCATTTCTGGATTCGTAATCGTCAGTGGTATCCCGGCTTTAATTTGCTCGACAAATAATGGAATAACTGAACCTCTTGAAGCCATTACATTGCCATATCGAGTTCCGCAAATAAGTGTCTTCGCAGGATTTACTGTCTTTGATTTTGCTATAAATACTTTTTCCATCATTGCTTTTGATATACCCATTGCATTAATCGGGTATGCGGCTTTGTCAGTAGAAAGACATACAACCTTTTTTACGCCTGCTTCAATAGCCGTTGTTAACACGTTATCTGTTCCTATGACATTTGTTTTTACTGCTTCGAGAGGAAAAAATTCACAAGATGGAACTTGTTTTAATGCTGCAGCATGGAATATATAATCCACTCCATACATGACATTTTTTAAACTAGATATATCACGAACATCTCCAATATAAAATTTTAATCGATCATCATGATATTTTTTTCTCATGTCATCTTGTTTTTTTTCATCTCGAGAAAAAATACGAATTTCCTTAATTTTCGAACTTAAAAATCTTTTTGTAACAGCATTCCCGAATGATCCAGTTCCGCCAGTAATTAATAACACTTGATTCTCAAACATATCACTTATTCCTCTTTTCTATCTCATTTTTTAATCCAGTTAATATAATTTCATTGTGTGTATTTGAATAAAAGAATTCGTATAACATAGCTAAGTATTTCTTTCCTATAATTAATTTTATTAGTGAGTAGTTAAAATATTTTCTATCAATGTATCTAATAATTTTTGGCATTTTTGATATTTTTGATAAATAATACCATATTCGTTCTCCGCAGAAAAAATCAAACTCTTTCTTCTTATAAGAATAAGTTGATAAACTAATCATTTCCTTAGAATTGTTTATATATTCATTATAAGAAATGTTTTTTAATGCAGACAAAGTGTTATTTTTTTTCACAAAAGGAACAATATTAACGTTTAGATTATCATTATCGACTATAATTTCTACCAAAATACCATGGTCAATAACTTTCCTGTTATCGAAGAAAAAATCCCCTTGTCCAAATATTATTTTTTTTCCATGATATTCTATTGCCTGTGAAATACAATGCGAGTGCTGATAAATCAACATATCTGCACCGTTATCAATTATTTGCTTTGATATTTCGTTTTGTATTGGTGAAGGATAGAAACATAATTCTCTTCCGGAATGAAATAAGACAATAAGAAAATCGCAAAGTTGTTTATAATGTTTAATTACATCAAGCGATTTTGCTGGATCGAATTTTATGTTCCCTGTATTATTTTTTATATTACCAAAATCATTCTCGCTAAATGATAAAACTAATATTTTTTTATTTTCTATAAAAAGATCGATATATTCGTATTTTTTCCCGCTTATATTTACTCCAAAAAAATTTATTTTATTATCTTCTAATGTTTTTAATGTGTCATATACTCCATCTTCTCCATAATCATATAAATGGTTGTTTGCAAGATTTACAGCATTAATATTAAGCGTTGAAAGATCATTGACAATGCATGGGTTCATTTTTAAATTAGGTCCATGTTTATTAATTTTCTTAGTTTTTTTTGTTATAGGCGCTTCTAAATTTAGTATATTATAATTACTTTCACATAGATATTGCTTTATATTATCGTCTATAATATTTTTCATTGATCCATAAATTTTTTTTTTAATAAAAAAATCGCCACAAATGACTATTTTCATAGTTTCTTATCTCCTATAGAATCTAAATTAATCATGTTTCCCAAAATAATATTATATTTATAAGGCTTAATCTTTTCAAAGCCTGCGCCATGATAAATTGTTAATTCACCAACATATATTTTTTCATCAACATAGTACATATCAACGCGTAAAAAAGGAAATCCTTTAGATATTTTTTCAGCAATATATTTCATTTCTTCTAATTTTTTTGGCTTATCAATTATTTTTGTTTTATCATTTTTATATTCTATTTGTACGTTTGTTAGTTCCCAGTTCAAAGAATAAATGTTCCTTTTATGGTTAGTAAAACGGCCAAAATCAACTTGTACTAAAACAGCTTTTCCGTTACAGCAAAAAAATTTATAATCATATAGGTCATTATAGTTTGTACAAAGGTATTTTTCACAAATTATTCTGGGCCGAACATTTTTATATGCCCATTCTTTCCAAATATAATAATAATTTATTTTTAATTGCTCTTGCATTCTTGCGTTTGCCTTTTGTTTGTCAAGCAATAATTTATCTTTGCAAATTATTATTCCACCAGAATTATGGGTGCACTTAAGTACAAATTTATCTGGCAAAGTATCGTATTTTATATCTTCAGGAGTGTTATATATCCCATATGTGGGAACAATGTACTCATTCCCTATTATTGAAGAAACATATTTCTTCATTTCATATTTATCTACAACAACATTTAATTTAGAATCTCTATAATATAATTTTAACCATTGTATCTTTTCATTAAATGTCTTTGGAGGAAACAAATGTAATATTCTTTTTGTTTTAAGAAAATACATTATTTTTAAAAATTTTTTGTCAGGCAATTTCCTTAAATATGATGTTAATTTTCTTTTCATATGTTTTCTCTTTTTATATAATATAAAAATGATTTTATAGAATCAACATAATTATAATAATTAAAATAGTCCTTAGCTGTTATATATGCTTGTTTTTTCATCTGTAAATATAAATCGCTATTTAGATTAGCAATTTCCTTTATCCCTTCTAGAAAATCATGAAATCTATATCCACTCAAAATATATGCATTCTTTTTATGAAATAAATATTTATGAAGGTCGCCAAACAAATTACAAATAATTGGCACACCCATTTCCATGCTTTCAACTATTTTGGTAGAAAAACCAGCTTTAGAATTTATATTATTTTTTCGAATGATAATACTATAATCCGATTCTTTTATATATTTTTTAACAGTTTCACTATCTACCATTCCATGTTGAACTATATAATTATATTTATCAATATTTCTTTTTTTTATTTTCATGCTACTTCCGCATAAATGAAACTCTACTTTTGAACAAATGTCAGGATATTCAGAAAGTTTTAAAATATTATGTTTTATATAATCTTTGCTCTTTCCAAAAAAACCAGCATATATTATTTTTATTTTTAAATTTTCAGAATTCGGTAAAATGAGTGAAGAATTAATTTCTTCAAAGCTGGTATAATCTTCATTACAATTACATAATGGAGGTATTTGCATCACTTTGAATCCTTTTTCTTTTTTTGTATAGTAATTATACATATAATCACTTATTACAAATATTCCACACGATTTTTTATATAATTTTCTCATGGCATATCTATTATCTATAAAAGTAGGATCCATGAACGCGAATGGGAATTGCCATACAGAAAACCATTCACATACGTCTATTATTAATTTTCCTGAACAGATTAAAGATATCTTTTTTGCAGGCAAAAATAACCTAGTGTACCCACCACCCAAAAAAACAAAATCATATTTTTCATTATATAAATACTTTTGATATATTCTTAATATTTTTTTTTTAGCCATAAAAAGGTTTTTAATATTTTTATAATATCCGCTTATTGGTTCTGAATATCTTATTGTTTTTATTTCATAATTCAATTCGTTTTTATTAAGATATCCAGTACAAATAATTGTTATTTCATATTTTAAATAAGAAAATATCTTTATATAAAAATCTAATCTTCTTGAATAAGCTGAATTTGATTTATAATTTTCATTCGTGATAATAAGTATTTTCATAATTATTCCTTCTAAACAAATATTTTTGAGAATATATCATAAATTGATTTTTCAGTATGGTTTTTTATATAAACATTATATGCATTTTTTGCTTTTTGTTCCGTATCTTTTTCCCCATAAAAAATTTTATTAAGATTTAGTAAAATCTGATATGTGTTTTCTGCTACATAACCGCAATTATTTTCGTAGATATATTTGTACACGGCTATGTCTGATGGAGCAAATAGTAAGATTGGTTTTTGCGCGCATAAGTATTCACTAATTTTTGTCGAAATTGAATACTTGATATATTCTCTGATTTCTTTATCGAAACTTTCTATATGTAACAAAATATCTGCTGATGCATATATATTCTGAATCTGATCATGTGGTACATATTCAAATATTTTTATATTTTTTAATTTCTTAAATTTCTCAATCAATTGCATACTTTTTACATCTGTATATATAATGATGTTGCATAAATTTTTATATTTTTCGTTGTTATTAATACAATTCACAAAAGAAATAAATGATGCATCGCGTTTCAAATGAAGTCCACCAATATATACAATGTTTTTGCTTTTCTTTGTATCTTTATCTTCTGCAGTGATATGGAACATGTCTTCAGGCACATTCATCAACGTTTCATATTTATAATTATATAAAGCGCTATAATCATTAGACATTTCTTGACTTACGCATATATGTTTTACCCCATATTTTTGAGCTTTTTTTATCTCATTATTCAGTATCTTATTATAAAAATGCAATCCTTTATGACTATATAATGTTGTTCTCCAATTATCCATATAATGGATTACTAGTGGAATACGATATTTTCTACTAACTTTATTGGCATAACGAAGGCAGAAAATTGTAGATCCCATTGTATATACATATTCGGGTTTAAACTTAGTAATTAATTTTTTTTCTTTTCTTTTCAAAATCACACATGAATTATCGATAAATGCCTTCAAAAAACCAGTAATGAATATGCGTATCTTTTTTGTGCTGTTTCTCTTCTGGGCTGAGATATCGCTTTTTAACGATGATGAAAACCCTAATTTTTTTACAATGAAATTAATTGGCCTCGAAAATGAGGTAATTTGTTCAGATGAATAATTAATTGTGTTTTTAACATCTTTTTTGTAATCAATAAAATATAATTCTTTTGCAGTAACATACCCATGATTAAATATGCTTCTCATAGTGATTCCAGTTCCTGTATTAGCTTGAGAACTTTGGATGTTGATTATAAGTACCTTTTTTTGCATATTTCGTTCTCCCTAGTGTTGTCGTTTTTAAATATAAACCAAACAATAAATATAAAAATCGTTGTCAATAAAGATGGTCTAGTTTGTACGATTTGATTGTTTGCTGGTATAAAAGCAATTAAAATATTTATATGCGCCACGAAAAGAATGGAAGCCCAATTTTTATTTTTTATTGCATATTTCCATGCTTTAGCATAAAACATAAATAATATACCAAGAACAAAAACCGCACCAATAAATGAAAAATCCGAAGCAAGCCATGGGAAAATAGTATTCCAATTAGCAAAACCGTCCCAACCACCAGACAATTGTAATCTTTCAATATATGAAAGGCCAATAGAATTTGCATTAATAGAAAATATTTTTTCAATAATATATATGAATGCTGGAGAATTACCAAGTCCAGCTGTCCATTCAAATGGAAGAGATATGCATTGATAAAGCCCATAATATCCCATTGAAAAATATAAGATTACCTTTGAAAGACCAATTTTCGTACCTTGTGAAAATGGTAATAACATCCAATTATTTAAATCAAGCTGATAAAAGTCATAGACAAAATAATCATTATTCCAGTATGCAGAATTATAATATAAACTTCTGCTTCCAAGAGCAAAAGCCATAAAATATATAAATATAAATAATATGGATAATGCTAGAAAAAATCTTAAAACATTATATTTTCTGCTTTTTTGTGTATTTATGTCTGCTTTATTTTGATAATATTTAATAATTATTACTGATACAGTATATATAATTATATCGCCAAGATATTTAAGCGATCCCACGAAAAGAATAGTGTATAGTATAAAGCATACTATTCCAAAAATGTAGATTAGTTTTATAAAAAAATGTTCTTTTTTAAAATAATATAAACCTAAAATAACACTTATATTACATATAAAGCCCAAATAACTATATATCCAAGCAAATATGTTAAATGTGTACTCATGAACACTTTGATCATATGATGCAGACATAATTGAACCTAATGAGCTTAATATACTGCTTATTGATGGTAGCCCATGAGAAGCAATATTAGTGAAAAATAAACCAGAAAAAATTAAAAAAGATATTGTTACTGATATTTCAGTAAATGTTAGAATTGATTTGCTATTAGTAAATTTATGCCTTTTTAGTAAAATTCGTTTTAATTTAGAAGAATCTTTTATACCAAAGAAATAAAATAAAGATATGATTAACAAAAAAAAGGCAAGAAATATAAATACAATCCAGGGATTATAGTTTGAATATGTATAAGGACCTATAATTGATAAAATATATGTCACTAAAACATATAAAAAAATAAAATATAATGGGATATATAGTATTTTTTTACTCATTTTCACATATCCTTTCTAAAAAGATTAACGTATTCCTTTATACGATTAAAAAATATTAATGCTATAATGCCATATTCTATAATTAACATAATAAATAATTGTATGAATTGAAATGTATTCGTAGTATGAATAAAGTAATTAACTGTATAAAAGCCCAATGAAATAAGTGTGCAACATAATATAATAATGATTTGGTTTCGAAATGGATATGAATGAAAAAAATTAATTTTATATATTTTGGATATTCCTTGAATGTTCAATACAAATGCTATGGCTTTCATCAATAATGCTCCAAACGCAATGTATAACATATTCTTCGTCAACGATAGAAAGTATAAAAGAAAAATTGTAATAACTAATGTGGATACAACTCTATATACATACTTCAATGTTGAATTAACAACATTATACAATGTTCCAAAATATGTCAATCCGAATATTACAGATAATTGATATATAATAAAGTACGGAACTGAGGCGGAATATTTATCTGTAAAAAGAAGTATCACAATTGGCTTTGCAAACACTATCAATGCAAAAGCCAAAGGTATTAGAATCATTGCGCTTATACTTATTGTTTTTTTCCATAATTCAATAACCTCAAGTTTATGACCTTGATCCACAAGTTTAGTATATTCTGGGTACATTACAGAATTGATGCTTGAGAGCAATAGCGGAGTTAAAGGGTTAGCAAAAGCTCCGTTTGAATATACTGCATAAGAAAAATTTGACATTGTGTTAGACACAATATTTTTATCTATTGTTTCAGTAAGTGCATATGACACTTGCGATATATATACTTTTGAACTATATATAATATATGGTTTCACATTGGGTTTAAAATTATGTTTGTAATTTTTATTTTGGATCATGGCATCTGCAACACTAAATATTGCGTAAGCACAATTTAAAAACACAAGACCAAATATAATATTTTCCATTGAAATGTTATTAATAGTCAATATTATAATAATAGAAAATTTAATTGCCGCATATATAACATTAATTATAACTAGTTTTTTTGCTTTATTTTTCTCAATTAAATAAAACGAATAAAAACTATAAATGGTTTGAAAAAAAAGAATAAATGACACATAAATTGCTATCTTTTGAATATTGGGATTCCCATAGTAGTCTGAAATTAAATTCTTTAATAAGAAGAAAATAAGAAAACCAAATGCTCCCTGAATAAGCAAAATAATAAATGTGTTAAAAAAAACATATGCCTTTTCCTGAGTATTACATTTTGCATTATAATATCCAAATGTAATTGCAGTTCCTCCAATTATAAAAGGCAAAAATGTTGCTAAGATTAATATATATTGACGATATAGTACATAATCATCATCTGATAAGAGGCGAACAAGAATAAAAATTAGCAAGTATTCTATTACCCTTGACAATCCATTGCCCAAAAGTAAGGCAATGGAATTTTTCATCAATCTCATATTTACACTCCAATTCATCTAAATAATTGCTTTTCCCATAAAGATAATACTCTATTAATGTAATATTTTTTGGAAGATTTTATTGCATTGTTTGATATACTATCATATTTTTTTATATTGTTTAATAAATCATTAACAGCATCAGAAAATTTTATTTCGTTACCGTCAACAATTATGCCATTTACATTATTTTCTATTATTTCATCCACGCCATTAAATCTTGTCGTAACACAAGGTATACCAAAACTCATTGCCTCTAAGAGTGCATTTGGCATTCCCTCAAATTTTGAAGAAAATACAAATATTTTAGCTTTTTGCATTTTTTCAAATATATTAATATCATTTCTATAAACAAAAATATAGTTATTTAATCCAAGCGACGAAATTAAAGATTCTATATTTTTTAACAATGGGCCATCACCATATATGAACAATTTTAATTGTGGGTTTTTTGCAATAATATATTGAAAAGACTTTATTAGAAAAAAATGATTTTTTTGATCAACTAACCTTCCTGCGGTAAGTATTATTTCTTCATACTTTCTTTCACTGATTTTATATTCGTCTTTTCTTTCTATTGGGTTTTGTATAATTGCGGATTTCTTTTGTATATTTTTAGAAAAGCACCCTTGAGCATAATGAGTTTGAAAAATTATTTTATCTGCTTTTTTATAAAGCAAGTTAGTAAGAAGAGCATAATACCACTTTCTTCCATCTTCTTTTGGGTCATTCCTTTCTGAAATAAGTAATCTATTTTTAAAAAACATATTACTTAAAATGACTAAAATATTTATTCTAGCAATAAATGAAATTATTGTTATATCATAAAACTTACTTTCTTTTTTAAACTCTTTTCTAAGATTTTTAATCCAGTATAGTATTTTAATAAAAGTTTTTTTTGAACTTGGCAAAAAAGATTTTATTTCAATCTTTCTATCGAGAAGATAGCCATTATCATCATCAAGTAAAGTAATTATTTCTACTTTATACATTTCAGCAAAATGATTTGATAAAATAGAAATCACTCTTTCTGCTCCGCCTCTTCTCATACTGCCAATTATGAAAATTATTTTTTTTCCCATTTTTTCTCCGAATCTTTTGGCTTTTATTATAAGTTCATTTTCCTATATATATTTATCATTTCTTTTTTTACCACATTAATATCATAATCTTCTACTTTTTTTTGGTTATATTCACCCATTTTTTTTCTAAGGTCAATATCGCCGGCCAAATTGCATAGAGCTTTCGCATATGATTTTACATTATTATTTTCTATACAATATCCGCCTTTTTCATCAATGAGTTCTACATTTCCTCTTATTTTAGACACGACACACGGAAGGCCAGAACTCATTGCTTCCATTGTAGATCTTGGTAATCCTTCTTGGTATGAAGCTAAAATAAATATATCTGAGATATTTAGTAGTTGAACGATGTCTCTTCTATATCCCAATATTTTTATTTTTTCTTCAAGATTCATGTCACTTATTTTTGAATCTAATTCTTTTCGCAAAGGACCTGATCCACATATAAGCAATTTAATATGATTAGATTTCATTTCACTCAAAGCTTCTATAACTGATATTGCATTTTTGCGTTTTATTAGGTCGCCTATCGTTATTAAAATCAAATCGTTTTTTTGTAATCCTAACTCGTTACGGTATTTTTCTTTTTCTTCTGCCGAAAATTTCAGGTCATATTCTTTTGTATTAACTCCAACGCCATGCACAAAATATACATTTCCTTTTTTTTTCAAACTGAATTCATTAGCAGCAATAAAATCTTCTTGATTCATAGTGATTATCGCATCTGTAAAATGAGCTAATTTTTTTTCTATTTTTTTGAATAACATATAAATGCGAGGCGCGCCTTTATAGAAATGGAATCCGTGTGCAGTATATATTATTGTATTTACCTTCATCAATTTCCCGCATACACGTCCCAAAAAGCCGCCAATAGGTGTATTACAATGAATGATTTCTATTTTATTTTTCTTTATAAATTTGATAAGTCTTACAAAGGCAATTGAGTTGTTCCAAATATCAAATATATTTCTGAAAATGTTTGCATCATAAAATTTGACTGGATAATCACATTCAAGTTTATGGGCGTATTTCCTGTTGATTCCCATAAAAACG
>ERZ795057.3051-NODE-3051-length-11851-cov-4.293913_pt1 | contig 11851 bp, 4 predicted proteins | sample MGYA00375141_ERZ795057 | MGnify/ENA primary metagenome ERZ795057 (study PRJEB30186, sample SAMN05720163) | activated sludge metagenome | isolation source: Anaerobic digester | place: Hong Kong | collected 2015-01-26 ... | reverse complement strand
ACCGAATCTTTCAGGGATTTTCCGGATGATAACGACAGCCTGATAAACCTGCAGTATTCAGGATTATATGAATCAGCGGATGGAATTATTGCCCTGTATTCGGGGAAACATGGGGTGACTTTTATCTCAAACAATTACGATGATGATGAATTGAAAGTGAATCACTTTAGTGCCCCCGGAAAAAATGAAAGTTTCTTAACCGACAATGTGTCTTTTGTTACCCAGGACAATAACAGGGATTTCTGGATAGGAACCGATGGTGGACTTTACAGGATTAATGAAATGGAACTTCAGGAAGGAGAGCCTGTGCTGGTGGAGGGTTACCGGAATTCAATATATTCCGATGATGCGATTGAATTCCTTGATGCGGTGTCACATAGCGGGGAGGTTTGGTTCGGGACACGGAACGCGGGCCTTATTTCTTATGACCCTGACACCCGTCTCTTTAGTCGTTATTCAGAGGACCCGGTCATTGGATCCATTGATGAAATCTCAGTACTCCAGTCGACAGGGGAAAATTTGTGGATTGGGACATCTGTTGGCAATCTTATTCACTACAGCAAAACATCGGGCAAATTCAGTACCTATAAATTCGATGATGACAGGTCAGGAGAAAGAATACAAAAAATCTATGTAGATAATTTTGGGCAGGTATGGCTGATAACAGAGAAATTTGGAATTACCAGGTTTGATCCCCTGAACGGAAAATTTAAATATTATCAGTTAACCCCGACCGAATTCAGTAACCTGACGGATGATGAGCGAATAATTATAAAGGAGGATTCAAAAAATCAGTTCTGGCTGGGTGGTCAGAATATGGGAATTCAGAAATATGACAGGGGGAAGGATGTATTTATACGGTACCTGAATAATCCGCGGGATCCGTCTTCGCTGCAATCAAACGTGGTAGAGTGTATTGAAGAGGACAGGGAAGGGAACCTCTGGATCGGAACCAACTGGTTTGGAAAGGGGCTGGTAAGACTGGTTACTCTGGACGAGGCTTTTGAATATATCAGGCCGGTTCAGAGTCCGAAAAATAAGGTCGAAAATGTTATAAGGGCACTTTTTGTTGACTCAAGAGGATATACATGGGCCGGAACAAAAAATGGGCAGATATATATTTACGATGGTGATTTGCAGCCCTATTGCAGGATTGATGAGAGCACGGAGAAAAGCTATTCAGGCTATAACGTATACTCAATAACTGAAGACAAGCACGGTTATATCTGGCTTTGTACGAAAGGAGCAGGGATCTATAAATCCAACCAGTCGCTGCATAACCGATCCATAGATTATACACGCCTGACGTATTCAAATTTCCGGCATGATCCTGGAGTATTAAACTCCCTGGGAAACGATAATGCATACGACCTACTGGTGGATGCCATGGACCGTATCTGGGTCGGGACCTATGGAGGCGGATTGAATATGATTGAGAAGGATGCAACTGGGAAATATGTATTTCATCATTTCACCACCGAGAATAGTTCGCTAACATCTGATAAGATCCGGGATCTTTTCCTGGATTCCCGGGGCAGGATGTGGCTGGCCACTACCTACGGACTGAATTACGTGGATATTTATAAATCTTCGGGAGAATTTGAGTTCAAGACCATTCTTTCAAATCCACGACAGGGAAACGGGTTGTCGTATAACGATATTATCATGGTCATTGAAGATTCAAACGGGCATATCTGGCTGGGTACTTCCGGAGGAGGAGTGAACGAGATCAGGAATCCTGCATCAGACCGGTTTGAAATACGTTACTTTAATCATGAGATCGGGTTGCGGGATGATTATATCCTTAGCCTGACTGAGGATGTGTATGGTTTTATCTGGATCGGGACAAATAACGGTTTGTCTCGGTATAATCCTGTAACCGGAGAGATCAAGAACTTTGATGATAAAATCGGGCTTCCGGAGAACTTTTTCTCTGAGCGTACTGCCATAACATCACCGAATGGCAAGGTGTTGTTCGGTACAATAAATGGATTTTATTCCATTCATGCCAATCAGATTACGGAAGAAAATGTGAATCCGACCATCAGTCTGACCGGTTTCCAGCTAAATAATACGGATGTGTTCCCAAGGAAAGAGAACTCGCCCCTTGAGAAAGCAATCTCCTATTGCAATGACCTGGTCCTGAAGCACGATCAATCCAATTTCTCCCTCGAATTTTCATTACTGTCTTTCAGGTCACCAGCCAGCAATCAATACAGTTACCTGCTGGAAGGATTTAACAATACCTGGAGCCAGATCAGTTCGGAGCATAAAGCCACCTTTACAAATATCCCGCCTGGCAGCTATACTTTCAGGGTTAAGGGTTTTAATAGCGACCGGACTGAATATGATTCGGAAGCTTCGCTGGACATTACCATTCTTCCACCCATCTGGAACACAAAACTTGCCTATTTTATTTACTTTTTGCTCTTTCTGGGATTGGTATTTCTGGCAATCCGTATCTCCATGCGGTTCTTCCGCCTGAAGAACGAGGTTAAGATTGAAAAGCGTGTCGCAGAATCCAAGCTGAGGTTCTTTACCAATATCTCGCATGAGATCCGTACTCCCCTTACCTTGATATTGGGCCCACTGGATAAATTGATCGTTCAGGAAAAAATGCGTCCGGAAGTAAAACAGCAACTGGCTGTAGTTCACAGGAACAGTAAGCGTTTGCTAAGGATGGTGAACCAGATCCTGGACTTCAGAAAGGTACAAAATGAACAGATGACGCTGAAGATCCAGGAGATTGAACTGATACCTTTTTTCCGCCAGATCTATGAAAGTTTCGAAGCATTGGCGAAACAGAAGAATATACGGTTCTCACTTATTTATGATGAACGTGATGAACATATGGTGGTCTGGGGCGATATTCAGAAACTGGACATCGTGTTTTTCAACCTCCTTTCGAATGCATTTAAGTTTACACGCGAAAACGGGCAGATTTCAATCATAGTCACTTATGATACAAAACCCGGGGATTCCGTAAAAATCATCGTCAGAGATACAGGAGTTGGCATTGAAAAAGATAAACTCGACCTGATTTTTGACAGGTTCTTTGTCTCCCATACGGCGGAAAATGACGAATACCAGGGCACCGGGATCGGGCTCTCTCTTTCCCTGGAATATGTTAAACTCCATAAAGGAGAAATGAAGGCAGATAGTGTGCCGGGGAAAGGTACTGATTTTACGGTTCACCTGCTTACAGGCACTGATCATTTCCCGGAGAATGTGATTGTAAAATCCAGGGAAGCCTACAGTTATACTCCCAAGGTCCGGGAAATAGATGAAGTGGAAGAGATTGTCGAGCCGGTTTTGAGAGAGCCTTCTGACAGCCAGAAAGATGGATATCATATTCTTGTTGTGGAGGATGATGTGGAAATGTGCAGTTATCTCCGCGGATTGCTTGAAACGAAATACAAAGTCAGCATTGCAAAAGATGGAAAGGATGGCTGGGAACAGGCGAAGGAAATAATTCCGGACCTTATCATATCGGATAATATGATGCCGGTGATGAGCGGTATTGAACTGACCAGAAAGATTAAAGATGAATTCAGCACCTGTCATATTCCTGTAATAATGCTCTCTTCAAAATCGGAGGTCGAAAGCCAGGTGGAAGGATTACAAACAGGAGCTGAAGCGTATATCCCGAAACCTTTTAACGATAAGCTGCTACTTTCTTATGTCCAGTCTTTCATTAACCAGCGGGAGAAGATAAAAGAGTTATTCAATAACCGGATCGAATTAAAACCCGATGAGGTCCATGTAACTTCAAAGGATAAGGACTTCATCAATGAGGTTATCCATATGATTGATGAAAATATGGGAGATCCGGAATTTAATGTGGAGAAACTGGCAGCCAGGGTATTTGTGAGCAGAACCCTTTTCTACAAAAAGATTAAAGGGATTACAGGGTATCAGCCGGTGGAACTCATCCGTATGCTACGTTTGAAAAAAGCCGCCCAGTATATTGAATCAGGTGAATATAATATTTCCGAAGTTGCTTATATGGTCGGCTATAATGATATCCGGTATTTCAGTACCAGTTTCAAAAAGCAGTTCGGGGTCTCTCCTTCCAAATACAATGGGAACAGCAATTCCTGATTTAGAGAAGGGTTACCAAACTACCATATATTTATGACTAATTATTAAACATCCCATTTGCTTTCCGGGCCTATATTTGATTTGAATTTTTGCTTGTTGAAGATGATGCCGTTCGGGAAATCAAATCCTGAGGGAAAACATGTCTTCCCGTAAATTTTATAAATCTAACCGTTTTCGGAATGAAAATTGCCCAGAAAGTATTATTGGTTTCAGTGATTACACTGCTAGTTGGATCATCCTGTGATAACGGAAGTCCGGAACCCCGGACAACGAATAATGACAGATTCAATGTAGAAAAAACAAGTTTTCCTGAGAAGGAATTTTTAATCACCGATTTTGGTGCCGTAAATGACGGAGTGACTCTGAATACGGAATTCATTAACAGGACCATCGACGAATGCAGCAATGCAGGAGGAGGAAAAGTTATAATTCCTGCAGGTGTTTGGGTGACCGGCCCCATTCAGTTGCGCAGCAATGTTAACCTTCATCTAGCCGATGGAGCGCTGGTTATGTTCAGCAGGAATTTTGATGATTATCCCTTCGTCTACACCTACTTTGAAGGGCAGCGTGACCTGAGGGCCATGCCGCTGATTTATGGCGACAGCCTTGAAAACATTGCTATTACGGGCAAGGGAATATTCGATGGTTCCGGAGAGATCTGGCGGCCGGTAAAAAGGGATAAAATGACAGGATCTCAATGGTCCGAACTGATACATTCGGGAGGAGTGTTGTCAGAGGATGGATCTATCTGGTGGCCCACCGAATATACACTTGAAGCTGCAAAAAATCCCGGGCAGGTAAAACAACAATATGCAGGCACGCCGGAAATGGATCGCTACAAACCCTATTTCAGGCCCCCGCTGGTTCAACTTGTGAGCTGTAATAAAGTACTTCTGGATGGTCCGTTATTTGAAAATTCCCCGGGATGGTGTATTCATCCCCTGATGTGTACCAACCTCACCATCGATGATATAACTGTAAGAAATCCATGGTTTGCACAGAATGGTGATGGCATCGATGTCGAATCCTGCAAGTTTGTTACAATTACAAATTCAACCTTCGACGTGGGCGATGATGCCATCTGTCTGAAATCCGGGAAAGATAAGGAAGGAAGAGATCGGGGTATGCCAACCCAGTATGTTGATGTGGATAATTGCATAGTACATCACGGGCATGGTGGTTTTGTTGTTGGCAGTGAGATGTCGGGAGGAGTAAAAGATATCTGGGTTCGGAATTGTTCCTTTACCGGTACGGATGTGGGATTGCGTTTTAAAAGTACCCGGGGCAGGGGTGGCGTTGTGGAGAATATCCACATTGAGAATATACGAATGATAAATATCGAGAGAGACGCTATCATATTCAATCTTTTTTACGCTGGGCTGGCCCCAACGGAAATGGGAGAAGATCCCATTGAAAGTCTTATCAAACATGCACCCGAAGCCAGTGAAGCAACGCCGGAATTCAGGAATATTTTTATTTCAGATGTGTATTGCCAGGGCGCCGAAAGAGCCATCCAGTTGCTGGGATTGCCCGAAATGTCCGTAAGCAATCTGTCAGTTAAGAATTCGGTATTTACCACCAGGCGAGGCATCAGTTGTCTGTTTGCCTCCGGCTTCACCCTGGAAAATGTAATCGTAAACAGTGACGAAGCACCTGCCATGTCGTTGATTAATGTGAAAGATGCAGAGATCGGATCGTTCCGTAGCAACCAGGAGGTACTGCTGCATATCGACGGACAACAGGCCGGGAAAGTGCTTGTTAAGGATGAAGATGTTGAATCGTTGCGCAAAAGGATTGTTATTGGCGAAAAAGCCGGTGAGGATGTACTTGAGATTACATCATTGTAGCTTCATCCAGGGATGAATTACATGGGAGATTTTGTTGAACTGAAATGTTAAATTTTGTACTGTTATCGGGTTTCCTAACCGAAATATATTACAGATTCCTGGATAATTTCTCAGCGAGCTATACACGAAAAGTTCTGCTGGAAGCCTTGGATCTGCTGGGCAAGTTATGGCCTTACCTGGTAGGGGGAATTCTTTTATCCAGCCTGATAAAACTCTATATATCCAGGGATCGGATGGCCCGTATATTCAGTGATAAAACTGCATCGGTTTCTATTATTGTTGCCGCCCTGATCGGAATCGTTTCTCCCCTGGGAAGTTATATTATTATCCCCCTTTCAGCAGCTCTTTTTGCTATTGGTGTACCCCTTCCCCCCCTGATTGCACTCATGATTTCCTCTCCTTTGATAGATCCCAATCTATTCATTCTTACCGCCGGGGCCCTGGGCCTGGAGCTAGCACTGGTGCGGACCTTTTCTGCGCTGCTGCTGGGCATAACGGCCGGATATTTTACACAATGGATCATTACCCGGAATAGCCAATGGGCTGTCGGCCTGTTAAGAGATAACCATGGATTCACGGTGGAGACGTATACTTCGGCCGTTCAACAGAAAACATTCAGGGCATTTTTGAAGGAAGCAGGAAAAATGACGAAGTATATCAGTAAGTACTTCTTCCTGGCCATCCTGCTGGCTGCCATGATCAAGATATTCGTTAATCCCAATTATATCGTTCGGGCCTTCAGTTCCAATAATTTCATGGCAGTATTGCTGAGCACCATTGCAGGGGTCCCCCTCTATAGTTGCGGGGGAGCCGCTATCCCTGTAGTGCAGACCATGGCCGACCTCGGGATGTCGAAAGGAGCCGTCCTGGCATTCTTTATTTCAGGACCGGTCACAAAGATTTCAAACCTGGTTTTAATGAACGCGGCTTTCAAAGTTCGCTTCATGGTCCTTTACCTTGCTGTGGGACTTGCCGGGGCTTTATTTTTAGGAATTATATATAACATGCTATTCTGACAATAGATACTGATTTATTGTATCTTGGATGGCATTTTTACGTATACGGCTTATAGACTACTAATACTCTTGTTATAGAAAATGAAACATAAAAAAAGTAAACGACGGTACAGGATCGTACTGTCAATTGCGGTACTGGTTGGACTGGTATCGCTGGATTTTTTCTTTACTTCCAATGGTGTGGAAGAAGGAACTTACAGACTTGAATCCGAATTTGACGGAGCAACAGGAGCCACAGCAACTGTTGCAATCGTCCCGTCGGATTATGCAGACCTGACCAGCCCGGTATCCCGGACGGTCAATCCCTCTTATGAACAGATTGAAGACATGGTCCGGAAAGCAATTGAATTGCAGGGCGGACTGGAATGGGTGGTGAACAAAGGTGATGTGGTGATGATCAAAGTGAACCTGGTGGGTGCAAACAGCCCATCCGGTCAGGGTGAGAATACCGATGTACGTGTAGTGAAAGCGTTGATTAAGATCCTTGCTGATTTTACAGAAAAGGATGTAACTATCCAGGTAGCTGAAGGAACAGCCAGGACCAATGACGATCCATCAACTTCAGGAAGTGTATGGGAAAATTCAGGGTATACCGATCTCTTAACAGATTCATACCTTTCCGGTATTGACCTGAGTTTTGTGAACCTGAATCAATCCATCGGAGACCTGATTGAGGTGGATCTTGGTGATGCAGGTATGTCGGCTGTGCAGGGAACCAAATACCACGTGCACAAGGCTGAACTGGAGGCAGATGTGTTCATCGATGTCCCGGTTCTGAAGATACATGACACGGGAATTACCAATGCCTTGAAACTGCAGGTGGGAACGGCTCCGGGTTGCTATTATGGATATAATAAAATGGCTGGAACCAGCTATTCAAGCGGAATCTACCATGATATAAACCAGCGGAGATGGACCTCTGAGATGATTGTCGACCTGAGTGCCATTGCAGGCATTGACTTTGTTGTTGTTGATGCCATTATGACGCTTGAGTCTTATAAAACATACAGGGGAGACAACCAGGTACGGATGAATACCATTATTGCCGGTTCCGACCCTGTGGCAATCGACCATGTTTGTACAAGATTGTTCTGCCTGAATCCGGATGACATCGCTCATATTACCCTCGCAGAAAAGGCCGGGTTGGGAACCAATAATCCCGATCAGATTGTTGTTACCGGGGCTGCTATTGAAGATGTGCGCAAGAAAGTGGATCAGAATACCAGCGAATACGGAAAATTCGGACAGAGCAACAGGACATGGCTCCTTTCGCAAGCATATGAAGGATCAGATGTAAAAGAGGATTTTATAACTGATGAAGGAACCCTTCGCCCCGAAGCCGGGAAAGAAGGATGGTCGGAAGCTACCTATTTCTTCGACGACAGGATTGACCTGCTGAGTTATTATGACCCTTCAACAAGCATTGTATCTTATGCCTTTACATACTTTTCTTCCCCGGAAGCCAAGGAGGCAGAGCTATGGCTCGGCACCCACGAGGGAATGGAGGTCTACCTGAACGGGGAGATGGTATACAGCTACTATTCCACCAATGCTGCATTTGATGATGATTACCATGGCGGCAAAGTGGGCAATATTAACCTGCTGAAAGGAGAAAATGCTTTGCTGGTAAAAACATTGCAGAAATATGGGGATTATTCTTTTACGCTGAATATATGCGATCATTCGACTTCAACGATCCAGAGCGGGAACAGGGTTGAGGGGCTCGTATTCTATACCAAATCGACAGGGACAGGATCGAGCGTAGCGAATAAAAAGCTCGAAGCTGATCCTGTTCATATTTATCCGAACCCTGCTACCGAACTTGTACATATTGTGCCGGGAATCAGCAGTGAATCGGCATCGGTAATGATTTACAATATGAAGGGTCAACTGGTGACCACGTTGAAATCCAATGAGCAGATACATGCCGGTGAACCTTTAAGCTGGAACCTGGAATCCAATTCAGGAAGCAGGGTACAGCCCGGATTGTATGTTTGTACAGTGAAATCCGGAGCAATGGTTCAGTCTACCCGGATCCTTGTGAAATAAAAATATTATTTTAACCTGGCCCCGGGCAACCGGGGCCTGTAATATTTATAGCATGAAAGCACCTTACCTTGTATGGGGTATGATCTGTCTGGGTCTTTCCGCGGGCACTTTTGCCCAGGACAGTGTTTATTATGAACTCTGGAATATAGATAACCTTGAAAACATAGGCGGCCATACGCTCACCTACACAGGCAATCCGCAGGTGGTTGTCACTGACTCCGGAACAGCGGTACAATTCGATGGTGATGAAGACAGGCTTCAAATCGATGCAAATCCCATCGGTGAAGCTAAGGAATTTACCGTTGAGATGGTATTCTGGCCCGAAGCCTGCTACCCCGATAACACAGATCCAAGGTTTGTACATATCCAGGATCCCAATGATTCCCAGGCAAAAAGGGTTATGATCGAATTGCGGGTAAATTCGGATAATAAGTGCTATATGGATGGTTTCATGCTTACAGATAAAACCAGCCTGGCCCTGATTGACGAAACACTGGTGCATCCTACTGAAACATGGTCCCACGTGGCTGTTACCTATAAGGATGGCACTTTTACCACTTATTTTAATGGTGTTGAGGAGCTAAGCGGGGTAGTAGGCTACGACAATTCCATCCTGGGTACAGAAGGAAAGACTTCCCTGGGAGGCCGTATGGACAACAGGAATTACTTCAAGGGAAAAATAAAGACCTTTAAAGTGACCAGGGCGGCCCTGGATCCGGAAGATTTTCTGATAAATCAAACATCGGTGGATACAAAAAAAAAGCAGTTGAAGACGGAAAGTGAATTCAAGGTCTTTCCTGTACCTGCCGATCAGTCACTGATCCTTGAAGTTTCCGATTCGGATATAAAAACAACGGAAATCCAGATCATGGACAGTACAGGCAGAATTTTTCATTCCGGGAATTATAACATCTCACCATCGTCACAGGTTACCATAAATACTTCTTCCTTTCAACCGGGTCTTTACGTGGTCCGGATGAATACGGGAAGTACTGTGGAAAGCTGTACGATTATTGTTCAGCACTAATAACAGAGTACACTGCCAAAGCAGTAATAATGAAATCTATAACAAAACTACTACTACCACTGCTATTCATACTTTCCTTTACTGTGGTCCGGGCCCAGGATCGCTGGTCGGAACGTATGGCTCATTCTGTAATGGCCAGGCACCCCGGAGGGATTACAAGCTGGGATTATGTAACAGGGACCTATCTGGAGGGGATTGAAGAGGTCTGGCGATTGACAGGAGACTCAAGTTACTACCGGTATATCAAGGGCTCTCTTGACGCTGTTGTTGGATCCGGAGGTTCAATCAGCGGTTATGATTATACCGAGTATAACATCGATGAGATAAAAGAGGGAACACTTGTTCTCTTCCTGTACAAGAATACGGGAGAGGAGCGCTACCGCGTGGCGGCTCAGAATATCCGAAAGCAATTTTATGAGCATCCCCGGACCAACGAAGGGGGATTTTGGCATAAGAAAGTCTATCCATGGCAAATGTGGCTGGATGGCCTGTACATGGGAAGTCCGTTCTATGCAGAGTATGGAAGATTATTTGAAGAGCCTGAAGATATGGATGACGTGGTCCACCAGATTACCCAGATGGAAAAGCACGGAAGGGATGAAAATACAGGGTTGCTGTACCATGGCTGGGATGAAAGCCTTTCCCAGTTCTGGGCCGATCCGGTAACCGGCCAGTCTGAAAGTTTCTGGGGAAGGGGAATGGGATGGTACGCCATGTCCATCGTCGATGTCCTGGATTATATGCCACTGGATCACCCCGACAGGGACTCGGTGATCGGTGTTTTCCAGCGCATGGCTGAGGCTATTGCTACTTACCAGGATCCGGCAAAAAAAGTATGGTGGCAGGTCCTCGACAGGGGAGGCGACGTGAATAATTATACCGAGTCTTCAGCAAGCTGCATGTTCGTCTATGCAATAGCGAAAGCGGCACGGCTGGGGTATATTGATCCTTCCTATAAACAGGTTGCCATAGATGGATTTAATGGAATCATAAGCGAGTTTATTACAGAAAACGGGGATGGAACGATCAATCTGACCAAAACCTGCTCTACTGCCGGACTTGGCGGCACACGTGATGGGTCCTATGAATATTATACCCAGGTGGCCCTGTATCGTACCAATGATGGAAAGGGCGAAGGCCCGTTCATCCTGGCAGCCTCCGAGGTTGAAATGATGGATTCCATCTACCCGGTAGCGTTTCTGATGATTGATTCCGTCTCTCTGGATGGAATTCACCTGGGATGGAGTAAAGACCCTTTAAATGCTGATAGTATTTTAATAGAGAGGTACGATGGTAGTTCCACCATAAAGCTTTCAAGTGTTCCCACAGGAACCAACACCTTTACTGATACAAGTAAACAGGTACCGGGAAACCGGTATCGATATACGGTACGTGCTTTTTCTCAGACTGATACTTCCAGGGCTTCGGTTCCTGCCATACACTATGCCTTGAACCAGGGGAACCTGCCGTTGAAAGCAATATATCCGACACCGGACTCCGGCTATAGTTACCAGGATCCTGCTAAGGGTGAATTGAACTGGACTGCAGGAAGCGGTGCAGAATATCACCGGGTCTTCTTTGGTACAGAGAATCCGCCGCCCTTCCTTTCAGAACAGCAGGAAACGGTATATACTACTGGTGAATTAGCGTACGATACCCAATATTTCTGGAAGATTGATGAGGGAAACAGCCAGGGCGTGACCGAAGGGAATGTCTGGACCTTTAGAACCCGGCTGCCGGATACCCTGGTTGCTTACTGGACTTTTGATGAGGAGGAAGGAGATATCGTAACGGATCATTCAGGATTTGGT
>ERZ795057.3049-NODE-3049-length-11859-cov-4.124703_pt1 | contig 11859 bp, 8 predicted proteins | sample MGYA00375141_ERZ795057 | MGnify/ENA primary metagenome ERZ795057 (study PRJEB30186, sample SAMN05720163) | activated sludge metagenome | isolation source: Anaerobic digester | place: Hong Kong | collected 2015-01-26 ... | reverse complement strand
ATGTGCAACAATAAAGGCCAATGCGATTAACCTTTGTTATGTGCGGAATTCTCAGCATTTGAAATTAGCCAACTCCTGCGATCAAATCAATCCAAAAAATCATAATCTTCTGAAGCCTGCTAATAGCCAACGTGCCGAAAGCTTTAAGAAACCTTGTATTTCATCCACCAAAGTCTTGAATTGCACTTAAGATAAAATTGGTCGGTCATTTAAATCATTTGATAGAAATATTAAATCACGAATTATTTGCTTGAAACAATTTTATCCATTCATTCGATTAAACCTCAATCTACCATGATTCGTACAGAATACCTGACAAGACTAGGACTGCCTGCTCCTGAAAAATTTGATTTAGCGACACTATTCCGCGTTCACCGTCAACATCTCTATCGAATTCCCTTCGAAAACCTGGACATTCATTCCGGCCGTACGATCGAACTGGATATTGAACGCATTTATCAGAAAATTGTCCTCGAGGCGCGGGGCGGATTTTGCTTTGAATTGAACGGTTTATTCCATTGGTTTCTAAAGGAATCGGGATATTCCTGTTATTTCATTTCCTGTGCTGTCTACATACCTACCCAGGAAAAATACGGAGCCGACGGCGGTCACATGGCCATCATAGCCACGGTGGATGACCAGCAATGGCTGGTGGACGTAGGCTTTGGAAATAGTTTTCCGGAACCACTTACACTTAAGTCCCGTGGAAGTATAAGCCATCATGGCCAGCATTACCGGCTCGATCAGGACCTTGAGGGCTACTATATCCTCTGTAACTCCCGGGATCTGAAGATCTGGACGCCACTCTACCGTTTCAGAGATATCCCGGTACCCTTTGACTATTTTGAACCATTCTGTGAATTCCATCAAACCTCTCCCCTTTCACCATTTACCCAGCGCAAATTGTGCTCCCAGCTAGTGGAGGGTGGACGCATTACCCTGGCAGGTAATACCCTGATCAACACCATCAATGGCCTGCGGGAAGAAATAGCCGTTGAAGAGGAAGAATTTGATCATTACCTGCAGGAACTATTTGGTATCTCCTTACAACATTCAATCCAGTAACATGACAGCGAAAACCAACTTTTATACGTACCTGGGGATATTAATATCCTATACGACGATCTCACTGGTCAACTGGCTCTTCAAGACCTACAACGGTGAAATGCTGAGCAACTCGCAGGCCTTCAGTAAGGAGCTGATCATCCTGGGCATGGTGGGTGTACTCTTTCTGGTTATCCGGTACGGCGAAAAACAGGGACTTGACTCCATTGGACTCTATCGTTCGTTTTTCGGCAGGTCCATTTTAAGGGCATTATTGCTGGCTATCTTGTCGGTGGCCGGGATAGCGGTCGCATTACTCCTTTGTCAGCAGTTAGGCTGGTCTTTTGGGGAATCGCACACGTTTGATGAATTGTCCTTATGGACAATAACCCTGATCGTGATACGTGCAGGTGTGGCGGAAGAGGTTTTCATGCGTGGTTTTTTACTCGAACGACTAAGTACCATAACAGGAAGTAAATGGGTAGCCGCTGCATTATCGCTGATCCCCTTTGCCCTCCTGCATTATCCCGGACAAGGCTGGGCCGGCGTACTAGTCTCCTTTGCTGCCGGAGCCATCCTCACCTGGTTTTATTTCTGGAAGCGGGATCTGAAAGCGAATATCATGGCACACTTCCTGGTCGATTTCATTCCAAATGTAGCTGCGCAGTGGTTTGTTTGAGAACAAATGAATTGACGGCAGAGGTCTTCAGTAAGCTATTTAAACCCACTTAGTAAAACTGAAGTCTCAACGGAAGCACCACGTGTGAAGGTGACCAATTAGCAATATGATGCGCAATTTTGATAATTGCCGGGCCGGGTAACACCGCTTATACCCAAATCATGCAATAGAATTCGTAGCGAGGCGCATTTATGCGATGGCAGCAAAGGCTTCACTAAGGAGGCATAACGAGCTATGGCGACGAGGTGAAGTGTTTGATACTGAAAAAGCAATGTGTCGTAGCAGAATACTTTTCAAGCCTATTATAAAGAACAAATTTGAAATTTTTTAGCCATCAAAATCTGCAGCGAAGAGCGCATTAAATGCTTACGGCACATTTCTAATGCAATGCATTAAGAACATTATGATTCACAGTCACTTGAATGCCAGGTGTGTCCTAAAAAACATGGGTCTACTGCATGAATTGGGTTATACTTTCAGGAATATTTTCTTCTTCCAAAGAAGGTACAGGAACAACCAGCCGGTAGCGACATACGCCGTCGCCCCCAGGAAAGAGGCCCAGCCATCCGGAAATAGATCGATCAATCCTCCGAATAAAAACTTGGCCGTATGCTCGAAATCAAAGACGGAACCGGCCAGGTAAATGGTGATGGAATTCATCCCGATGACCCTGAAAAAGAACGTCCATTTTTGGAATTTCCAAATGTCGATCACCAGATAAAACAAGGAGAACAAAACCAGGCTCATCCCACCCACATAACATACGAAAGAACTGGACCACAAATACTTATTGATCGGAAAGGCTAAATTCCACAATTGACCCAGTACAATCAACAGTACACCAGCGCCTATCATGTAGGCTATTTTGCGATAAGGCAGTTCTTGCAGATAAGCAGAACGGATGAATTGACCGGTTAGCATTCCAAGTAAAGCGGTTGAAATGGCCGGTATGGTGGTCAGAATACCTTCACTATCTCCATATTCATAACAACAAAACTTACCGGGAAGTAAAAGGCGGTCAATGTATCCGGAAAGATTACCCTGCATCGAGAATGGATCCGTATCGCCCAGGTCCGGTGCATGGGTAAACCGCATCAAGAGCCAGTAACCTAGGAGGATCCCTGCAAATGCCGTGATGCGCCCTCTCAAATCAGTGTTCATAAAAATCAGAGCCGCAAACATCCAGGCAAGACCGATGCGTCCCAGAACACTGCCATAACGCATATTGGCGAAATCAAACTGAATGGCATTGTTATAGATAATACCCAGGAGAACCAGAATCAGTCCTCGATAGATCACATGCTTGTAGAGTGCTTTCCGGTTTTCTGCTCCCTCATACCTTTTAGCCATCGAGAAAGGAAAAGATATGCCTGCGATGAATAAAAATAATGGGAAGATCATATCGTAGAAATGAAACCCATGCCATTGCCCATGTTGCAATTGGTCGGCCCACCATTCCAATATCGGCCAGCCTGTGAGGGTTGCCAGGGCGATGAATATATGCTCACCCCCCATGATCCAAAACATGTCAAAACCTCTCAATGCATCCAGCGAAAGCAAACGGCCGGATGTCTTGTTACCTTCATTTTCCATTTTACCAATTGCGATTTAATGATCAATCCTCGCAAATACAGTCTGCTGAATTTAATACTATTTTCAAGTTATCCCGACGAAAGCATCCGCACAAAGATTATTTTTTCAATAATGGGCTAATTCGTCTTGAAGCAAAACTTTCTGCAAAGGATAACTCGACCTAACCCTCCTCAGCGAACACACATCGCAGTTTCAGATTCTCTCCGGAGCCGACCCTGGTCACCGATTCATGGTATCAAAGGCATTAAATTACGCTTGCCTCATGATACGGACTTAGTAGGTCTTTAGCTCTGTACATCCATTCGCCATGTTATCCCATTCTGATTATCAAAAAATTCCGCTCAGTGCCAACCGCAAGATCGTCAGCGCTTCCGCTTCGGTCACCAGTTCAAAAAATACGATCCACGGTTTTACGGAAATTGATGTAACCATCCTAGGGAGCACCTATGTCTGACCACTTCTTTTGACCACAGTATTATCGATGGGGCTCCGGCAACCCGGTTCTTGAACCAGTTGATGCAAACCATTCGAGATGGGCAAGTACTCGTAACCCAGGCTTAACGTTTTATTCCGGTCTATTTACCTTTCCACTGCGTCTGTTCGTCTTAAATACTTGACGCTTTCCTGCTACACACGGATATTCAATAAAAAAATCAGAAGATGAACCTTGCACGACTCCATTCCCTGAAAGGCTTTGAGTATCAGCACCCCAGAGACAAAAAAGCCATGCGTGCGCTCCAGGAGACTAAGGGCATTGAACGTGTTGTGAAGAAGTTCTACGACATGGGTATTGAAAAGATCATCAAACTGCAATCCACCGGCAGTAGTCTGGCCGCAACGCCTGAGGCATTTCCCGAACTGAACCGTGCCCTGGATACCGCGTGTACCATCCTGCAGGTCCCTACCCGGCCTGACCTTTATATACGGCGGTCGGAAGCGCTGGATGCCATCACCCTGGGTGTCGACCACCCGATCATCCTTCTGACTTCGGAATGCGTAAATCGGTGTTCGAGTCAGGAGCTGTTGTTTATTTTTGGAAGGCAATTGGCCCATATCCAGAACAACCACATCCTTTATAAGGAAATTGGTTTCATCTTCCCGGAACTGATAGACACCCTGGCCCCGGTGACCCTGGGGCTTAGCTCATTATTATCCGGTGGATTACGGTACGCATTATTTTATTGGGAACAAATGGCTGAGTTTACTGCGGACCGCGGTGGCTTGCTTACCTGCCAGGATGTCCCGACGGCAAAGTTAATGCTGGCCAAAATCGCCGGCTTGCCCGAGAAACATTGGGGAAATTTTGACCTGGATGTTTTCGAACAACAGGTCAGTCAGTACCAGATGGAAGATGAACGTACTTTTGAGAAATTTATGCGTTACCTGTTTGGCAATAATACCATGGCGGTTGCCCGGGCAAGCGAGCTGGGACATTGGATTAAATCCGGAGATTTTGGGGCGATGATGACGATGCATGGCCATTGAATGGAAGCCTTCCCTTCGGCATTAACACTCAAATATGGTTTTACCAGGAAGAAACCACGGTATGACTCAACCGTTAATCGGAGATACCAACGATTCATGCCCTTTCATCCAGCCACGAATCCAGCCTTTCCAAAATATCCCGGACATTTTGCAGTGGATGTGTCTTAGACTATTCCACTTTAAAGTCATTGAATGCTTCTACCAGGTGGCGATTTTCCAATCTGAATTCCATATACCGGAATTCTCCCGTCTCATCGTTGTGGGTATAACAGACCGGATTTGACCTTGCAATTCCAAAAAGAGGGACAGGAGTGAGTATTGGTGTGTCTGCGTCCCGACCAGCTGGTAATGAAAGGCTATATGGTGACGCTGGCATTAACCCTTCAACTTTCAGCGTATTCTCTGAGGTTTGGTACGACGGCTTAGTCAAAATCTCAATAACACCATTACGGGCTAGCGGTCCGAACCGCTGACGGGTGGTCTCCAACGAGCGGTAGAGGCGAATACTAATGCATTGGTCGTATGGGATTTCAAAGAGAGGTGAAATACTGGACTGGATTATGCCATTGACCATCAGTACAGGTGCTTCTTCAAACCAATTCTTAGTGTCCTTATTCAAGACCCGGATAGAATGGAGGTTCCGCTTCCGGAGTAATTTCAATGGCAAAACTACCTCATGAATAAATAACTCAATGGATTCAAAGGGTAAGAACTTACTCAAATCGTACTCATCGTCAAAGCGACTGATGGCCTGATTTTGGCTCCCCGGAGTGGCCAGAGGATATTGATAATTGAAGATATTTCCTATCAAAGTGCGTTTTTCCTCCCGGTCTTGCAGTTCATTAATTTGAGCGGAAGGCAGTACAAGTTGTTCCAGATCAGATGGCTTCCACAACAGCGCTGGCATGACCGGTGGCTTCACCTGTAAAAGTTGGTTGTCCAGCAGTCCGACCAACTGGAGTTCCTTGGCTCCGGCAAAATCATCCATGGTCAGCACGCCTCCGGTTTCCACCAAATTAACAGACTTTGAAGTCATATTCTGCGTGTCATAGACTGTCCATTCCCCTGCAATGGTTGAGTCCAGCTGGACACCTAATTCATAACCATATCTGGTCGATAAGTCGGGAGCGCGAAATGACGCCCGCGAACGCCAGACTTCCCATTCCTTTAAGGCCACATAGGCCAGATCCCGATTAGGCTTTCTCTGGATGCAAATGGATTGCCGCGGTGAAGATTCTCCACCACTGGAGGATGATTCTGGCTGTAAAGTACCGGTTTGGGCTTTAAATCGATAGTAGATCTGATCCTCCTTGCCAAGGATATGTACCAACTGATCACTCTCTTCCAATACTCTGGAATAGGATTCATCCCAGATGGCAACTGACAACACATAGCTGCCCGGGATGGCAGATTCCCGAACTGGAATCATGCCGATAAAGAAACTGGAATCGGGATGTATCGCCCAATGTTCAATGACATCACCGGAGTGATCGGACAGGTAACCGTGAACGACCGGGTATTTACCGTTTTTGAGCAGGAATCTATCCAGCGCCAAGCCATACCACATCACCTCACCTTGCTGAACTACCGGCTTTGGCACTGCAAGAAAAATAGTCATGGTTTCGCGCTGTCCGGATAAGTTCCACGGGAGCATCAGGAAGATCAAAACCACTGCATTCAATATGCTGTTCCGCTCGAATTTCATGGAAAATAATCAGGTTTAACCAGGGTGCTGTTTGCAATTTTGAGACAATCTCGACAGTATTCATGGAGTTCCGTCCGGGTTGGGTCAAGACACAACGGGAAAACTTCAATTTCCAGGCTAAGACTGTTGGCGAAAAAACGCTTTTCCTTAACGGCCGAGACGGTGAAGTTTCCCAGGACTTCTTCTCGATTGTCCTCCGCATTACTGATGTTGCCCCGTACCTTGCCAAGCGGCGGATCAAAAAGCCCAATATCCTGATTGGCAAGCTTGGCAACCTTGTCCCAATAAAGATAGGACTCGCGATTGATGGTGTGCTGGATCACATGGAAACAGTAGTTGAATGAGAAGCGGTGATCCGGCTTTGTGGAAAAAAAGAGCTCATGGTTTATTTTGGCTCCGGGCTCATCAATCCCTGAGAACAATGCAACCTGCCCGTAATCGGGATATTCCTTAGGAAAGCAATGTCGCGGATTCAAATCCATAGCTCCTTCCCATTCCCAAAAATCGTATTCTCCCACGACCCGGTATAAGTTATTGGTCTTTTGTCCGCCGGCTTCCAGATTTGCGGAAAGAAACAGTCCGACCTTCAAACCATCCGTGATGGCGTTATCACTGGTTAATTCACGAGTGGCATATTTCTGTGGTGTTACCTCAAAATCACTTTCTATAGTTGGTATTTGTTCATACGTGGAATAATATACCGTTCCATCAGGTGTTATTACAACTGCCCGGTAGGATTTACCCCGTTCACCCTTCGCTATGGTTCGGTAAAAGCCTTCTATTTCCTCTGTGAAAGGGAAAATCTCGCCCGATTCAGATTCAACGTATACCGTTGCACCTACCACTGGCTGACCATAGATCGGCCCATACTTACGAACAGAAGCTGCTTTCAAAACGACAATCTCCTGGGTCTCCAGGCTATCGGTGAACTGACCGGCAATGTTCATCAGGTCGGAAGATTCCTGTACCGGAAAGTCGATCTCATCGACACAACCGATCGATATAAAAATCAGGAACAAAACCATTTGCAAACGCTTCATTACCACTCGAGATTATAGGTGATCGATGGAAAAATGGAGCCCAAAACCGCCAGTCGATAGGTTGACAAGCTCTGGAACGGCAGTTGCCTGAAATAAATGGAATAGGCATTTTTACGACCCAGCAAATTATAGATGGACAACGACCAGCTACTTTTGAACCGCTGGTCTTTACGATATCCTGGAAATAAATTCGCGGAGACATCCATTCGATAATAATCCGGAATCCGGTACTGGTTCCGATCAGAATAAATAGGCACACTTACCACATGCCAATCGGTATATTTTCCTGTGGGTGCTGTAATTGGCCTGCCTGTGCTATAGGTAAAGCTGACATTGAGGCTCAGACGTTGCATGAGGTTGAAATTAAAAAGCGTGGTAATATCGTGGGGCTTGTCAAAATACGAAGGATACCACTTACCCTGATTCACATCCAGCTCCGGGATTCCGGTGTCCACGCGTCGAATCGCCCGGCTGTACGTATAGGATAACCGGCCGGTAAATAATCCCAGGTTTTTCTTGATGCTAAGCTCCAGTCCATAATTTCTGCCGTCAGCCGGCACCAGTTCGGTTTCGAGGAACTCATTACCCAACAAATCCGGGAAATCCCGGTATTCGGGAACATTTTTCAGGATCTTGTAATAAACTTCAGCCGAAGTCTCCCATTCATTATTTTTGAAATTCCGGTAGTAACCAAGGCTAATGCCATCCGCCCTTTGTGGCTTTAAATAGGTGTCAGCAAGTTTCCAAAAATCTACCGGAGTAGCCGCTACGGTATTGGATATTAAGGATAGATACTGGTACGTCCGGGTGGCTCCGAGCTTTAAGCTGGCCGTCTCATTCAACCGGTAATTTACGGACAAGCGTGGTTCCAATCCGAAATAAGAAGCGACGGTCGCTCCTTTAGCATAACTCGTCGTATCAATAGCTTCGTCGTATAATTGGTCCTGCCCGGCATAACTCCGAACCCGTTTTGGGCCTTGCAGGAGAAAACCACTGAAGCGCAAACCGGCTGAAAAGGAAAACAAATCCGAAAAGCGCTGTTCCGTTTCCAGGTATAACGCGCCTTCTATTCCCTGTTCCTTTGGCGTCTCCTCTTTGACAACAACAGATTCTTCATTATCGGGGCCTAATATGCCGGGATTTACCTGATATCGCGTCGCTTCTACTCCTCCCACCCAGGTGGCTCGCTGGCTTTTCTGAAAGACCATTTCCGACCGGGCTTTAAGATATTCTATTCCGGTTTTAAATACCGATGGATTCAAGGGCTTCAGATCGCCAAGGTCGGAATGATACGTTCCGTAGATCAATTTGGTGTTTAGATTCGCCCGGTTTCCTACCAGTGTATTGTAGTAAGCCGCCAATGACCGGGTACTGTAATCAAATCGGGCTTCATTGGCAAAGCGCAAAAAATCGCTTCCCTGATAACCTTCGATCCCAATACTTGATTTATTATTTATCCGGTGATCCAGTTTTCCTTCAAAATCAGAAAATGAAACTTTGCTATCCTGCACATCCGGTAAATTAACCAACCCCAGGATCCAATTGATGTAGGAAACCCGACCACCAAGGATGATCGACGTCTTATCCTTAACCAAAGGACCTTCCAGAGAAACCTTTGAAGACATGATGCCCAAACCGCCCTTAATGGTCCATTCCTCCTTGCTGCCGGTTCTCATTCCTGTCGCCAGGACTGATGAGAGCCTGCCTCCGTATTTCGCTGGGATATTCCCTTTAAACAATTTGACATCATCAACCAAATCCGGATGGAAAAGCGAAAAGAATCCCAATGCATGACTCGGGTTAAAATAGATGATATCGTCCTGGATGATCAAATTCTGATCGATATTCCCTCCTCTGACATTGATACCTCCAACCCCTTCACCTGCGGTGCTGACACCAGGCAGTGAAATCAGACTTTTGATCACATCAAACTCTCCCAGAAATGCAGGTAATTTGGCAATTTCTTTCATGTTCAATTGCTCTATTCCCATGGTCAGTGAGCGCAGATTCTGGTCCGCCGCTTTCTCAGACACCACTATTTCGTCCAGTTGAAGGCTTGCCCGCCGAAGAAAGACATCCATTTCTCCCTCTCCCGCCATCACAATCGGTATCTCTTTTTCTTCCATTCCAATGGACTGAATGACCAGGCTGTTTTCCCCAACCGGCAATTGCAACTGGTAGGAACCATCAACATCGGTCACGGTAGGGTCTCCCCCCTGCTTCGGAATGAGCGTCGCACCAATTATCGTTTCACCAGTCTCTTCATCACGCACAACTCCATGCAACGTCAGGTGCCCCTGGGCTATCTCACCGGATTGAATGGTTCCAATTACCGTAACATCAACTTTCTCCGTCTGCTGGGCTGTAATTGCTTCTAGTAATTTATTCCGTCTCTTCCAGGAATCAAGCGATCGCGCTGCATCTGCATAGGCCACTACAATCCAGGTATTTGAATTATAGGCAATACAGGTTAACGAAAGCGGTTGTAACCAGGCATTAAAAGCTGTCAACAGATCCGTTTTGGGGGTCCAACTGAAAACCAAATTTTCTTCAGTAATCGATTGGGATGTATCGTAAAAGAGATGAACTTGACCCCAGTCGGCAACAGTGTGTCTGATGGTCTCCCAATCCCCACTGATGCGCTTCGTCATTAAAGAATCCTGACCGGATAACGATGTCGTTCCTATAAGGAATGCAACCAGGACACATAATAATATGCCAAGGCTAAGGTGCTCCATGTGGTTCCTGCGAATAATCACCGCCATAAGAAATTAAAGGTATACGGATTTTCAACGATCTAAAACTTTATTCCCTGAAAAGCGACGAACCGGAGAATTGTGTGGACGTAGTATCAGTTCTTCGGGATGTGGCCCGGATTTGTTTCGGTTCTGTATGTTATTTTTGCGTATGCCAATACTTGATGCTTCAGGATATCAACCACCTTGGTATCTTCCAAATGGTCACCTGCAGACCTTATTCCCCTATTTCTTCCGGAGGGTGAAGCCCGATTATCAGCGCGAACGAATTACGTTGCCCGATGGTGATTTTGTGGATATCGATTGCCTCCGTCAAGACAGTAAAAGTCTGGCGTTCCTATGTCACGGATTGGAAGGAGACTCCAGCAGTCAGTACATTCGTGGCATGGCGGACTTTCTGTTCCGACGTGGGTGGGATGTCATTGCGCTCAATTTTAGATCCTGCAGCGGGGAACCCAACCGCGTCCTGCAATCCTATCATCATGGCGAGATCAAAGATGTTACCTATCTATTGCAACAACTGGAAGAAACCGGCCAATACGAGCGCATCATCCCCATTGGTTTCAGTCTGGGGGGCAATGTGATCCTAAAATACCTTGGGACACACGGGAATGAATTACCGGATGCCATCCGCGGAGGCATAGCCGTCAGTGTGCCCACGGATCTCCTCAGTTCCAGCAGAAGGCTGGATCAATGGGACAATTGGGTCTATACCCACCGGTTCAGGACACATTTGAAAGAAAAATTTGAAGCTAAAGACCGGCTATTTCCCGGAATTTTACCAATGAACCGCTGGCAAGACGTCAAGAGCTGGGAGGATTTTGACAACATCTATACCTCGAAGATCTTTGGTTTCAGTGATGCTTATTCGTATTACGAACAGGGTTCGGCTAACAATTTCCTGAATGGTCTCCGGCGCCCGACCCTTCTCCTTAATGCATTAAATGATCCATTTCTGGATACGCCTAGTTACCCCTACGAACAGGCCAGAGCTTCTTCATCACTCTACCTGATCACCCCCTCAGGCGGAGGGCACGTAGGATTTCCATTGGCAGGAACCACCGAGACCTGGGAAGAGCATGCTTCCTGGACGTTTATCCAAGCCTATTTGAAGTAAACCATCTTAATTCGATCTGATTCCGTTAATGTCCGGAGAAATAAGCCATCACATAAATCAGTGTAGCGGTGCCATCCATGGTCGGTTCATTGGTTGAATAATCGCCAATATCATCATGATAAACAACCGTTGGGTTTTGAAATGCGGCATATTCGTCCGGATTTTCCATGGTGAGGCCTTGTAATTGCTTGAATATGCTGGCTTTTACCGGGCCATCTACCAGCCCTCCCCTTACTACCTGATGGGTCAGTGCATAGATACTGGTATGTACATCTTTCGGATAATCTCCATCAAATGGGATTCCGGTCACCATCGACGTTCCCCAACTATTGGTACCTAATAACCAGTCCCTGGTACGTAGCAACAATGGATGGAAGGTCTGGTCGCCGGTCATTTTTTCATATTCGATGATTTGGATGATGAGGGCAGCCGCGACATTG
>ERZ795057.3045-NODE-3045-length-11862-cov-8.564326_pt1 | contig 11862 bp, 12 predicted proteins | sample MGYA00375141_ERZ795057 | MGnify/ENA primary metagenome ERZ795057 (study PRJEB30186, sample SAMN05720163) | activated sludge metagenome | isolation source: Anaerobic digester | place: Hong Kong | collected 2015-01-26 ... | reverse complement strand
CCTTCCTTTTCTCTTCAAAGACGTATTATATTCAACTCCATGATTAATTATATCATGTAAACGATATAACAATAGCTAATAGTCTTTTAAACGGAAACACAGAGAGACGGGGTGAAGTGCACCCGATACAATACTGAGCATTCGTGTACATATAATCCCAAATGAATAGAAAATTTGTATCTTTATTTCACTTTCACCATTATTTCTCAAAGGTCATTTCTTCACAAACTTTTTTGATAACGGGATCTGGAAAGATATATAATTTCTGAGTTTTGATATATTCTACATCTATAAAACTTTGTTTTTTCAAGCCGGAAAGAATCTTACTTAAAGTTGGGTCGGAAATACTGGAAAAGTTGTTTTCAACATATTTTTTTATTTTAGAAAATCTGTCCATCCCGTAAGCGATGGCATTCAGCACATAACCATAATTAAGCGATTTTAAGATTAATGTCTGAATTTCTTTTTTAACGATTTTTTCTGCCATATCAGATGTCCTGGCAAGATTCGTGTTGAAATCAAAGTCATCCTCTGCCAACGCCATATAGCCGAACATACTCAGATAGCCAACTATTCCGTCCAGTTTGTCTACGGCCTTTTCTGTTTCGTTGTCACTGATGACAATCTCTGTCTCATCAAAGCCTTTTTTCAGAAATTCTATTGATTTTTCTTTTTTAAAGCGTTCCAGTGTAATTTCGTTGATATATCTTCCGTAAAGGGGCGCTTCCACATCTTCCACGTTCATAAAATCATGTAATAAACCCACTTCAGAACCGGTCAGGATAAAAACGATATTATCCAGGTTATCATACGCGTAAGCCATTATCTGTAAAAATTCATTTCCGCCTCTCCCGTAAAATCTCAGGAATTGAGCCTCATCAAAGGCGATGATAAATTTCTTTTCTTTCTTTTCCATCAAATAATTTATGTCGTTGAGAATATCTGAAATATCCGGTTCTTCATTTTCTATTTTATTGTTCAGACTGATTGAGATTTCTCCAATACCGATTTCAGAAAAAGTTCCTATAAACTTTTTAAATTTGGATGTCTTAAATTCTCTTTCAATCGCCTTTGAAATTCCACGGTTAAAACTTTCCCGCTCAATGCGTTTGTTTTTTTCAAATGCCCGACAATCAATCATGATACTGAAATGATCACTTTCATTCAAAAACACCTTTAACAGTGAAGTTTTACCAATCCTTCTCAAACCATCCAATAAGATGATTCTTCCCGATTCGACATCTTTTTCAAGCGTATTGAATTCGGTTTCTCTGTTAAACAGTTCACTTTTTTTCTTCTTTGGAGCAATCGAAAAAAGCATTACACACCTCTTTTTCACGTTAAGTTTACAGGATTCAGTTACTTAACAGGGGTTAAGCTACTAAACCCCCATTAAGCAATTGATTAATTATAGCATAAATCGAAAATAAAATGTGTTCAAGGAACCGGACAGAAAAAAAAAACAGAAAATAAGTTATATAATGAAGGCAGGAAAAGAAGGAGTGTCATAATATGGAAAAATATACTGTGGTTACTTTATGTGGCAGCACACGATTTAAAGATGATTTTATAAGAATACAAAAGGAATTAACTTTACAGGAAAATATTGTCATTTCTGTAGGATTATTTGGTCATTCCGGTGATACAGAAGTATTAGCAGAGGATGTAAAAGATATGTTAGATGATATGCATAAAAGAAAAATTGATATGGCAGATGAAATATTTGTAATTAATAAAAATGGTTATATTGGCAGCAGTACAAAATCAGAGATAGAGTATGCAAAATCAACAGGCAAACCTGTTAAATATATGGAGGATAAAGGACGTACAGGATAGGTGTTTAATCTTGTTACTTATTTTTTTCTGTCAAGAAGGAACTGTAAATTCCAGCTGAAACAGAGGCTTTCAAGATTTTGAAACTCAGGAGAAAGCATGTCCAAAGTAAATTCTCCCACATCAAGGGTTTGATTGTCTTCGACTAATTGAATCATCTCTTTTACATACTTTATCTGCAGGGTTATATCTTCTTTTGTCGCTAATCTGCCGTGTCCCGGAACGAAATGTTCTATATCGAGTGAGGATAACGCTTCGAGTGCTTCGATTAACCCTTCGGGATTCCCGCTTCCTATCCACGGATGTGAACTTGAAAACAGCAGGTCGCCCGTGAAGCATATTTTTTCTTCGGGAATATAAGCAACAAGATCTCCGGAAGAATGTGCCTTATCGTACTTCATTAGCTTTATAGTTCTTTTACTCCCGTACAAAACAGTTTCTCCATCGATGGAAGCATCGGGCACTCTTATGTCAACGCCCGGTTTCGTGAAATTGCTGAGGAATTTGTATTCGTTCTTTAAATTCGAAATGGTCCCTTCGTCGGTTTCGGTCTCGAATAATTTTTCTATCTCTTCTATTCTTTTCCCGTATTCGTCTTTTTCTTCATCAAACTCTTTTTTTATGGTTTCTATGGCCGTTCTTGTTTCCGGTGAGCTTATCAACACAGCCTCGTCAAACAGGCAATTTCCTATGATGTGATCCGAATGGCTGTGGCTGTTGATGACTATGGAAGCCTTCTTACCAGTCAATAACTCAGAGGCCTTTTTCAGTTCTTTCGACGCGTCTATATTTAAAAACGTATCGAATATCACGGTTCTGTCCCCAAGATCTATAAATCCGGCATTACTTCCGCAGGATTTCCCAATTTCTATCGCCGCGTAAACGCCTTCAGTCAACTCAAACAGATTAAAATTTTCAGAATCGAACAGAACCTTTTTTATATCAACCATCTTTTCCATCCCCTTTCCCTTTATATGAAACATGTATTTTTTCCCGGAAGTTCGTTTCTGTCAGAAAATAAATTCAGGATGACAGCAAACGATGGAATAAAAAGCTTCCCCGTAATTGATGAGTGAGTCAAGAAAACTTCCTTCCACTTTTACAGCGGCTAACTGCCCTTTTCGCCGTCTTATTTGAAATATTTGGTATAGTCCCCTTTACCGGAAGACTGAATATCAACTGACACGAATTCACCGGTATCATCAAAACTCAACTGCTTCATATCGATAATTCGTCTTTCCGGATTGCAAACCGAAGTCCATTCAACAACGAGGTTTTTAAGGTCAAAACAAACCGTCCAGTCAGTAGCCGAATCAGAAGCGATGGTTCCTTCAAATTGCCTTGCAGATTCCATGATGGAAAAACCAGCATCAAAGGATATATCACCCTTTTTCATCGCCTCCAATGAATAATAGGTTGCACGTACGAGTCTGACATCTGATGTTCTTTTCACATTGGAATCCGGAATGGGTTTGTTTCCTCCGAAAGGTTCATATTGGGACAGATAAACAGCATTCATCTCATAAAATTCGTTTGTTGTGGTTTTATAAAGCGGTGTGTGAATCATCATCCTTCCCTTGGCTTGCGGTGGGAATTCGATTAGAAAACAATTACCTGCCCTGTCTATAATGTAGTAATGGAATGTGATTTGAATATCATTGAGTGTCAAAGGCAAAATATCTACATTTGACAACATATCGAGGGCCTCATCCGCTGTCTTGCACGTGTCAAGCAAAAGCCTCACAATATCGATGCAAGTAATAGCCGGTTTTCCGGTAGGAGCCGGGCAAACCATATCATCTACAAAAAAGGTTCCGACATAAAGTCCCGCATCGTTCAGTCCACCGCCCGCACTGTTTAAAGCGCCCATCTCAGGAACGGTTACCAGGAGATCGAATGTGATACTTCCGTATTTGGATTTCCAGGTTAAGGGGGTAAATTCCTCGGGAACAAAGACGGCCGTTTTTTTTACCTCCTTCGGGTTCATAACGACCAATCCGTTCGGCTCAGGCCAATCCATGTTTCTTGCCACTATCAAACTGTCTTCATCTTCAAGAGCAGTAACGGAACAGGCGCTTACTGTGATACAGGAGAGTAAAAAAAGACAGGAAAAGAGAAAAAAAACAGACTTGATTTTTTTTGTACGACTCATCAAACCACTCCTTGTGATTAAATAGCATAAGTTTTTATATTCTGTAAATGGAACGCAATTTTTATTGCTTCGTTTCTGTTTTAACAGGAACTATTCCTCCGGAAGAAACACCCCTGAGGCTGATATGTCCTCTCAAGATAATTATATCACTTAATCTGTAATTCCCCTTTGCATAGGATCCAAAGAGAATTCTAGTTTTACGATGGCTTCGTTTGTTCTAAACTGAATAGAACAAGACTCTTTGTTAAGTTCTCTTAACAAACGCTCTTTATGTATATATAGGGCATAAAGAGGAAATTCCAGATAAAAAACTGGGGATCCTTTTACCGAAAGGCAATCGATGGGCAGAGAAGCATTGTCGATTTATAAAACCAAATTTTGAAGCTTCAGAACTTGCCATCGTTCAGTCAGTTTACGGGAAAATCACCGAATTATCTGCCCTGGGAATCCCTTTCCTCGCAACACCTCCGGATTATCACTTTGAGCTGGAATCGCGGAAGAAATGATGCACATGCACATTCAGCCGATAGAGGTAGATAATGGAAATGAAATGGCGCCAATCCTATTAAGCATGAAAATCATAATCCCTCTTTTAGAGAATATAGTGTATTTAACAAGCTGATTCATAATGTAGTTCTGTAAATTGATTAATACGTCTTACATCTTTTAAGATTAAGCGTGTTTCAAAATCGAGCTTTTTGAAAAGAGGAATACCATCTCCAATGATAGTTGGCGCTATATTAATAATCCATTCGTCTACTAAACGTTGTTCCATAAAACCATGAAGCAATTCCCCGCCGCCAACAATCCAAATATTTTTCCCATCCGTCTGTTTTAATTTCTCGGCAAGTTCTGCGATATTTCTATTTACAAAGATGACATTTTGATCTTTCCCATGTCTTGTATTTGAAAAGACATAACATTGTTTACCTTTATACGGAAAATTATCCCCTTCTTGATTTAAAATCCACTCATAGGTTCTTCTGCCTAATATGATCGTATCTATTGTATTATAGAAGTCAGAATACCCATTATCCCCATCTCCCTCAGTTTTAAAAAGCCATTCCAAACAATCATCTTTTGTCGCTATATAGCCATCTAAGCTCACTGCAATATACAAAACTATTTTTCTTGACATTGTCTTTATCAGTCTCCTTGTAAGGTATAAATCCATGTTTTATTGACGATTTCATCCCTATATATCCAGGTAACCCGGAGTATTCCCATACACATTCAGAAGACAGGATGAGTTATTTGTTAGTAAGTTCTTTATCACTAAGGCGTTCTTTCATCTCACACAAAATCAGTTCCTTTATCGTGTCATATTTTTCGGGTTCAATCAGAAAAAACAAGGCGGAATATCTGCATTTCCCATACAATTCTCCATCTATTAAGATGTTAACGCCCATTTGACACTTTGAATTGCACGCGTTTGGATCTATCAAGCGTTTGCAATCCTGTCCTTTTTTCAGCTCTTTCACCATACTGGCCGGAAGCCTGTCGAAGAGGTCCATATAACGATCCGTATGGTTTCCATAAACTCTGATATGCGTTCCTTTCTTCCGATTAACAAAATTAATCAATGTTTTTTTAGTCGATTTATCGACATAAGACAACGCATAACCCGTTTTTTTACACTCCACTTTGGTATCAAATCCGTTTTGTATCAGTATCGTATGGAGCTCATCATAAAAATCCACATGTGTGCCACCCGAATTTTCTATAAAATCATCGTACGTATACTTCACTTTCTCCATTTTACAGTCCTCCCTCGCATCGTTTACTTCACATCAGTAGTCGTTACCATTCCTGTTTCCCTCAAAATATAGTTCCACATCCGGTCATTCTCCCTACCCCCTCAAAGTCTATCAGCTCAGTTAAACGATTCTCTATATACCGGCCTCCATAAAACTTCTACTCAAACTTCTGTAATTATTATATACGATTTTCTCCGGGAATTCCTCTCATTTTTTTATCTTTCGGGATAGCTGTAAAGACATGGATTTGTTTGAGCTCAACTCGGAAGGATGGAATGGACTGCCTGCCGATGAGTGTTGTTGATTGATATTTCAGATTATTTTTGTTATCATAATTATGATTATCTTACCGGCAAATTTCAACAACAAGTGGGAGGAAGAGGATGAAAAAAAGCACACCGATTGTAATGCTGTTTTGTTTGATTATGTTTTCAGGAATTATTTGGGGCGCGGAAAGTGCATACGTACATGATTTCACGAAAGAGGTTTGTAAGGAAGAATTTTGGACTCATGGCGGAGACAGAGCCGAATACAATGAATTCATCGAAAATCTGTTTGGCCTTTTAAATGAAGGTAAGGATTTCCAGAACCTCATCGTAACGGATTCTTTTCAATATGATACGGTTGTAGATTATCTCGAAGCTCTTAAAAACAAAGGGACCCTGGAAAGTATTGCAAACGAATCCATCAGATTTTATACCGTTGAGGGATTTGACGTTCATAATGACAAGCGAATGATTCTCAAAACCATCTATTTGATCAGGGAAAACGATGAAACAATAACCGAGTATACCGATCTTATCGGTCTTGCGCAAGTGGATTCAGAATGGAAATTATGGGGCATTCTCTGGAAAGATACCGGTTTTGATGTGTCAGCTGCAAGTCTGAACCAGTTGGAGATGCCGAAAAAAGGTGAAGAAATTTGTATTCTTCACACGACCGCCGGTGATATTAAATTCAGACTCTTTGGATATCTCGTTCCAAAAACGGTAGAAAATTTCACAGAACTCGCAAAAATGGGACGCTATGACGGAACAATTTTCGATAGAACGATCAACGATTTTATGATTCAGGGCGGAGACCTGAATAATCTTGGAGAAAGTGGCGAATCGATCTGGGGTGAAAGATTTGACGATGAATTTTCCAGAGACCTGTACAATTTCAGAGGTGCCGTTTCGATGGGCAACGATGGTCCCAACACGAATGGAACCCAGTTCTTCATCGTTCAGAGAAGAATAGCCCCAGAAGAGAACTTCTCTTCCGTCAGGCTGCCTTTAAACGTGGTTGAAAAATACAGAGAAATTGGCGGAACACCGCATCTCGACAGACGACACACCGTATTCGGTCAGGTTTTTGAAGGGATGGAGGTTGTGGATGCAATCGCCGCTTATCCCGTCGATGAAAATGCCATGCCTGATGATCCGGCGGTGATTCTTTCCGTGGAATTCACCGTCTATTGAAAAATGAAACACCCTTAAAACTTGATATAAGCATAAGACAGCTATATTCTCAATGTTGCTGTATGATAATAATATTTCGTGTAAGAACTTGGCGGGAAACCGTCAAGTTCTTTTGAGAACAGGGATTTAAAAATGGGTGATGGATTCATTGGACATTTCTCTTAATCTGTTTTTATCGATAATCTTATAGCAGCGGCCGTCTTTTTCGAGTATCTTCTTGGTACACAAATTCGATAAGACGCGATGCAGATGTCTGTAGCTCGTCGCAAGTAATTCCGCCACTGATGTCAGATTGTCCTGAAAACATTCCTCTTTTGCGGTGAGTAAAATATAAGTAGCCACCCTGTTTTCCAGACGATAAAGCAAGTTGAAAGACGTACTCAGGTTATTTGACAGGACGATCTTCGCCAGAACTTTTGCCATATGTTTATTAAATACGTCATCTTCGAGAAGAATTTTCCGATATTTATTTAGGTTCAACGCGAGACAATAGGTCTCTTTAATGGCTTCAAGCTGAGAAACACAATTTGACTCCGCAAAGAGCTCTATATCACCCAGAACTTCAAAATCATTTAAAAAGCAGATCAATTTTGATTTCCCATTCTCCTGAGCGATGCTGACTTTTACTATTCCTCCGACCATAAAATACAGATAACTGACAGCGTCGCCTTCCTGCTGGATGATTTCGCCTTTTTCAAATTTGACCAAAAACAGATCCGATTTAAAATCTACCGCAAAAAGTCTACCGATATCGTATTTCTCATAAAGATGATCTATGAGTTTATCATCATTAATTTTTTCCATTTTGACCCCTAACCCGCTTCTGAAACCGTTGATCATTCACCGATAAATTATAACACAAGCCATTTTCCGGGAAATATGACATATGTCCTTATTTTAGAAGCGCGTACGGTAATATACTTAGCTTGACAATCAGCTCAATCAAAGGAGTGATTAAATTGTTGGGTAAAAAAGCAAAGATTAATTACCGAAGGGTAAAGACCTTATCCCGAGATTTTGATAGAAATTTTGATAACACCGTCGTTGATACCTATGCATTCGACAAAGTCCTCCATTCCGAACAGTTTAGCCTGTTTCTTTACGATCAACTCGTCCAGTGTGATAATCAATTCTCGCTGACTCTCTCTGATATCATACAAAAGACCGGCACGTTTATCGTTCAAGAAGTTGAGAAGATCTATTCCAAAACACAGCACCGGGTCGTAAACCTCAACGTTTACTACGCTTACGTTAACCAGTTAGTCACAAGGATAGTAAATACTGAATCGTCCCTGCATAAAGATACTGATTCCAACCTTTTCAGATAAAAAGATCTTCGGAATACTTATTCCTTCGTTGATACAAACGCACCATATTCCTTGGAAATAACGATGAAGCCATCCCGATCCCGTCTTTTTTCTAACACCTGAATCAAATCTCCCACATTTTGCGGTGTTAACTTTTGTGTCGAGGTCATGGAGCAGATGTATTGGATCAAATCCTTTACATCTGTTATTTTCAGCGAGTCTTCATAATCTATGCGTTTAACAGTCTTAAATTGCTTTGCCAATGCCTTTTCTCCATTCTTCAATGTAAAATTGACTGTCGGCGACTTATCCTTTTTCTGTCCTGTTTCATACAGACAATCATCAATATAGCTTGAAAGACCATTCTCACCAAAAGTAGAGGCGTAAAAAGTCCCTCCCTGTCTGAGAATTCTGTGAACCTCAGAAATGGCTTTTTCTATATCCGGAACGTGATAAAGCATGGCATTGGATATGACAGCATCAAACGACGCATCATCAAAGGGGACATCCTGACTATCTACTCTTTGAATCGTTATTCCGAGAGACTGCTATTTATTCGTTAATATTTCAAACATCCCCTGAGAAAAATCGGATAAGGTAATATCACATTTTCCGATTAAATCTTCTATATATGGTTCCCGCAGATCACCATTTCCGCTTCCGAATTCTATTATCCGGTTCCCGTTTGTAAAGTGATGTTGACTGTAAAGCCATTCACCAAAGCCCTGTTTGCATGTACTATACTTATGATGTAGGGATTTACGGATCTTAAGTGCGGTATCATCGCTGTATTGCTCGTTTAAAATAGATTTATCTGTCATTCGACAGGTGTCCAGCATAGCTGCTCCTCCGTGTTTTAATTTATCTAATCCCTGACGAACTATAACACATCGGCATTCTGTAAATTAATAATTGTATTATGATACACTATTAAAATTATAAAAAGGAGTAAGGGAAAAATGAAAAATATAGAATATAAGATTTATGAAGGTTATGATGCGGAAAAAATTATAAAACTGTACGACAGTGTCGGATGGGTAAATTATACGGCAAACCCGGAGATGTTGAGAAATGCCTATGAGAACTCACTGTATATACTCGGCGCTTACGATAATGATGAATTAATTGGGATCATAAGAGTTGTCGGTGATGGCTATTCTATCATCTATATTCAGGATATAATCGTGAGACCTGATTATCAGAAAATGGGTATTGGGAGTAAGTTGCTGAAGGAAATCCTTTCCGCTTATTCACACGTTTATCAAAGGATGTTGCTGACCGAAAGGGATGAAAAAACCATGAAATTTTATGAGAGTGTGGGATTTAAAGCCGATTATGATTTGGATTGTGTCGGCTTCTGTCAATTTAACGTTTAGGCTCTTAATCTTTCAACTGAATTGAAGAGGATGAATAACACCTCCGTTTAGAACATTAATAGATACCATTGGAGAATTTATCAGAAATTTTATCACCGGTTACAAATAACCGAAAACGTCAAGAGGTGTTTTCCTATCGAGTTATAAATGGGGTTTAGTAACTTAACCCCCTTTTTTATCTATCAGTTATAATTTATGACATTTCCTAAAAGGGCGTGAAATTTTATTACCTTAACTCCTTTACGGCTTGAACCATATTCGTCAATGCCTGATTTTAAACGGGTTTTCCCATTTCGGTCAGCAACTTAAATCATAAATTATTGACAAACTCAATCCCTTCAGAATCAGCTTTCTTATCCTAAAAAGACTCAAACGTTATTCTAACACCTTTCCAGTAAATTTAGCATTATCTGTATTCATTAACTTTGATTTATCTTAAAAAGATGAAAAAACAAATTTCACTAAACCCATCAAAAAAAGAATTTATCAATGACGCAAGTTAAAAACTTCCAAGTAGAAACTTTCTTTGATTTTCAGCAAGCCCTAAATAAGGATTTGAGTCAAAGGATGTTTGAGAAACCGCGAGGGAGAAAATAATTGGCGATTATTTTCTCCCCCGCAGAATTTGTTTCACTTCTTATAAAACTTTAGAGGCCAATTTTATATTTTAAACTGTTTGACCAATTTATCCAATTCCAGAGAGAGGTCATTGAGTTGTTCGGAAGTCTGATTGATTTTTTCAGATTCCTGTGAATTGTTTTTTATACCTCTGGAAATCTCCTCCATCTGCTCCGATATCTCGATCATCGATTTGGCGGATATATCCATGGCGGAAGCCATTTCTTCCGAAGAGGCACTTTGCTCTTCAGCAACACCCATGAGAGATTCCACTCTGTTATTAACGGTTGTCATGTAATTGTCAATTCGGGTAAAGCCCTCTACCAGCTTTTCTGAATCTTCGTTAAATTCCGCGTAGAAGGCATTTGTCTCCCTGACCGCCTTGTTTGCTTCGCTTGAACTTATGTTTATTTCATTAAGGATAAAGGCAATGTTATGGGAAGCGCCTTTACTTTCCTCAGCGAGTTTTCTGATTTCATCTGCCACGACCGCGAAACCCTTTCCCGCTTCTCCTGCCCTTGCCGCTTCAATAGCCGCATTTAATGCAAGTAAATTTGTCTGTTCCGCAATAGAGGAAATGGTCGTAACAATTTCCTGGACGTTAGCTGCCTTTTCCGCCACCTCGGTTACCAGATGGGTTGCGGTCTGGTTTTGTTTGTTGACCAATTCTATATTCGTTCTCAGCGTCTTTAAAATATCCTGACCGTTCCTTACGGCTTCCATCGTGTTGTTGACATTGGTTCCAAGCTCCTGAGAATTGACTGAAACCTCCTGAGCACTGGTGGCAATTTCCTGAATACCTGAAGTAACCTCTTCTATGGACGCTGAGGTATTCTGAACATTTGTATCGACAATCTCCGCCTGCGAAGCGAGCTCTTCAGCCGTTGCATTTTCCTCCTGAGCCATAGCAGCCAGTTCCTGTGCAGAGGAATTCACGTTGTTTGTAGCCGTATTGATAGAAAGCATGGCCGAATGAATCTTTTGTGCCATCATGTTAAGCGCATCAGACATTTTTCCGATTTCATCTTTGGTCTTAACATCGAATTCAACCGTCAAATCACCGTCTCCAAATTTCCCCACTTCTCCCGAGATCTTTTCAACGGGTTTGCTGATCATTTTTCCAATAAGGAAGGATAATATAACAAACACAAGAATGAGCACAACAACCAGGATGAGAATGAGTATCAGCAACCTCTCTGTGTCTTCATAAAGTTCTTTAACACCCACAGCAAGTCCAATTGACCAGTTAGGCGTATCCGGAATCGCCGTATAGATAATCTCTTCCGAAGTACCGTCGGATTTTTTTATTTCACCAATCCCGCTGTTCCCCGATAACATTTCACGACCTATTTCAGAAAG
>ERZ795057.3042-NODE-3042-length-11876-cov-4.008798_pt1 | contig 11876 bp, 9 predicted proteins | sample MGYA00375141_ERZ795057 | MGnify/ENA primary metagenome ERZ795057 (study PRJEB30186, sample SAMN05720163) | activated sludge metagenome | isolation source: Anaerobic digester | place: Hong Kong | collected 2015-01-26 ... | reverse complement strand
ATCTAGGTAACGACGAATTTCGCTGATAATTTGGCTACGTTTGGTAAAACGGTCAAAGCTTTCTTGATTACTAATCAAATCTAAATAACGTTGACGGTAGCGTTGTTCAATATTTGTTAAGCCATGATATTTATCTGGTAATGGACGTAAAGCTTTTGATAAAATAGTAATCTCTTTTGCTTTAACGGATACTTCACCAGTATTTGTTTTCATAATTTGACCAGTAACACCAAAGAAGTCACCTAAATCTGCATGTTTAAATACGTCATATGCTTCATCGCCCACTTCATCTTTACGTACATAAATTTGGATACGGCCATCGCGATCTTGTAAATGTGCGAAACCAGCTTTTCCTTTTCCACGTTTAGTAACGATACGTCCAGCGATACTTGCTGTAAGTTCCATTTCACTTAATTCTTCTTTTGTACGTGGTTCAAATAATTCATGCAACTCGGCAGAATTATGAGTACGGTCAAATCGTTGGCCAAATGGATCAATGCCTTCTTCGCGCAATTGTTCCATCTTTTGTCGACGTACCAGCATTTGGTCATTTAATTCTTCTTGTGTTTGTCGTTCCTCTGTCACGAGTTTTCCTCCATTCTCTGATATGTTTCCTTACTATAATGCCAATGTTGACAAAAAAAAGCAAGTCGAAGTTATTTCTCGACTTGAATTTTTCTTAGATAATTAACTCTTAACTAGTTGATTCTCAACTTTCTCAAGAAATTCTTCCAACAAGTGTACTGTGGTTGTACGATTTTCGGATTGATTAATCGCGGCTTTCACTTTAGCTGCACGTGAAATACCTTTTAAATAGTACGCTGCATGTTGACGAAATTCTAAAGACGCTACTTTTTCACCCTTTAAGTCTATCAAACGGTCATAATGCAAGATAGCCGTTTCGATTTTTTCTCTTGGTGTGGGTTCAGCAATTAATTCACCAGTTTCTAAATAATGTTTTGTCCGACGAATCATCCATGGATTGCCTAAAGCTGCACGACCAATCATCACAGCATCACAACCAACTTCGTCAAACATCCGTTTTGCGTCTTCTGGTGTGCGAACATCGCCATTGCCCATAAACGGAATCGAAATGTTCTCTTTAACTTCTCTTAAAATATCCCAATTTGCTTGTCCTTCATACATCTGTACTCTTGTCCGACCGTGCATAGCAATTGCTGCGGCACCAGCGGCTTCAGCAGCTTGTGCATTTTGCACGGCAAAAACATGCTGTTCATCCCAACCGATACGCATTTTAACAGTTACAGGTTTATCAATTGCTGAAGAAACAGCATGAACCATTTCATAAACTTTGTCAGGATCAAGCAACCATTTTGCACCAGCTTCTGCTTTAATGATTTTATTGACAGGACAACCCATATTAATATCAATAATATCGGCTGTCGTATTTTCAGCTACAAACTGTGCAGCTTCAACTAAAGAATCTTTATTACCACCGAAAATTTGTAGACTTAACGGATGTTCCGTTTCATCAATATGCAACATACTCAACGTTTTTTTGTTACGCATTTGGATCCCTTGGTCACTAATCATCTCACAGACAACTAATCCAGCACCTGCTTCTTTCACAGTTACTCGAAAAGCCGAATTTGAAATACCTGCCATTGGTGCAACGACAACACGATTAGGAATTTCTACGTTACCAATTTTCCACGTGTGTTCCATCTATTCTTTTTCTCCTGTAATTTCTTGAATCAACTCTTCCAATTCAGGTTCGTCAAAATAATATTTTTCTCCACAGAATGAACAAATTGCTTCTGCACCATGATCTTCATCAATCATTGCTTGAATTTCACTTGTGCCTAATGTGATAATCGCTGTCGCAAACTTTTCTTTTGAACACTCACACTTAAATTGAACTGGTGAGTCTTCCAAAATCATGACTGCTTCTCCTTCAAAGATAATTTCTAAAATATCTTCTGGCGTTTTTCCTTCTTCTAATAATGAAGAAACATTTGGTAAGTTTTTCAAGCGTTCTTCTAACGCTTCGATTACTTCATCACTGGCACCTGGCATTACTTGCAGCATAAATCCACCAGCAGTTTTAATTGTATCATCTGTATTAACCAATACACTCAAGCCTACTGCTGAAGGAATTTGTTCAGAAACAGCTAAATAATACGTAAAATCTTCGCCTAATTCACCAGAAACAATTGGTGTTTGTCCAGAAAATGGTTCTTTCAAACCTAAATCTTTAATTACAGTAAATACGCCATTTGTTCCAACTGCTCCACGTACATCTATTTTTCCCTGTTCATTTAAAGGTAAGCTAATATGTGGATTTTGAATGTAGCCTTTCACATCACCGTTCCCGTTACTATCAACAATAATCGCACCAGTCGGGCCATCTCCTTGAATTTTAACGGTCATTTTGTCGTCACCTTTTAAGGTTGCACCTAATAATAGTCCACCAACTAATGAACGACCTAGTGCTGCGGAAGCTGTATTCCAAGTATCATGACGTCTTTGCGCTTCTGCCACAGTGTCTGTTGCATTGACTGCATAGGCACGAACATAGCCACCGTACGCTAATGCTTTTACTAAATAATCTTTCATGGGTTGTTTTCGCTCCTTCATTCTTTCACTAGTGAATCATACTAGTATCTGCTTTTTTTTTCAACTTTATCGTTTTAAGAAAGAGAAGAGGCTGCGACATGGGTCACAGCCTACTTTTTTTCTTATTCTTTTGAATCATCTTTATCCGCGTCTTGAGATTCTTCACGGATATGTGCAAAGTAATCTTTCGCTTCTTCAAAATCTTCTTTTTCTTCCGCTTGTTTCTCTGCATCTTTTGCTTCTAAAGCACGTTTTGCTTCTTCAAACGATTGCGCTTTTTCACTTGGATAATCACTGTTTTCTGATCCTTCAGGCATTTTACCTGTTTCAAACAATGATTTAATTGCTTTGGCATCTAGCGTTTCAAACTCTAATAATTTCTCAGCAATTAATTTATGTTGTTCGCTGTATTCTTCAATGATTTCACGTGCTTTCGTGTGAGCATTCATTAAGATAGAACGAACTTCTTGGTCGATTTCAAAGGCAACTTGTTCAGAGTAAGCTTTTGTTTGACCATAGTCACGACCTACAAAGACTTGATGATTGCCTTCATATTGAACAGGTCCAAGTTTGTCACTCATTCCATATTCAGTAACCATACTACGTGCTAAAGCAGTTGCTTGTTCAAAGTCATTTGAAGCCCCTGTTGATTGAACGTTGAAGACAATTTCTTCGGCTGTACGTCCACCCAATAGGCCGACAATTTGTTCAAACATATCATCTTTTGTCATTAGCATTTGATCTTCTTTTGGTAAAGCAATCATATAACCACCTGCGCGGCCACGTGGAATAATCGTTACTTTATGAACGATACGTGCACGGCTTAAAACTAAACCGACAATTGTATGCCCTGCTTCATGATAAGCAACCATTTCACGTTCACGTTTGCTGATAACACGATCTTTCTTCGCTGGACCAGCAATCACACGATCTTCTGCTTCATCAATATCTGAAGCATCGATTTTCTTTTTATTACGACGAGCAGCAACTAAGGCAGCTTCGTTTAGAACATTTTCTAATTCCGCACCGGCAAAACCTGGTGTTTGTTGTGCCACAACTTTTAAATCAACGTCATCTGCTAGTGGTTTATTACGAGCATGTACACGTAAAATCGCTTCACGACCTTTAACATCTGGGCGCCCAACAAGAATTTGACGGTCAAAACGACCTGGACGTAACAACGCTGGATCTAAGACATCTGAACGGTTTGTTGCAGCAATAACGATAACCCCTTCGTTACCACCAAACCCATCCATTTCCACTAATAATTGGTTAAGGGTTTGTTCACGTTCATCATGTCCGCCACCCATACCAGCGCCACGTTGGCGACCAACTGCATCGATTTCATCGATAAAGATAATCGCTGGGGCGTTTTTCTTCGCTGTTTCAAATAAATCACGCACACGGCTGGCACCGACTCCGACAAACATTTCCACGAAATCTGAACCAGAGATTGAATAAAACGGTACACCTGCTTCACCCGCAACGGCTTTTGCAAGCAATGTTTTACCAGTTCCGGGAGGTCCTTCTAAAAGAACACCTGCAGGAATACGTGCTCCTAATTCAGAAAAACGACGAGGGTCTTTTAAGAATTCAACAACTTCAACTAATTCTTGTTTTTCTTCTTCGGCTCCGGCTACGTCAGAGAAACGAACGCGGTTTGCTTTTTTGTCAGCTTCTTTAGCTTTCGATTTACCAAAGTTCATGACACGGCCATTACCGCCACCGCCACCACCTTGTTGTCCCATCATCATGTAGAAGAAGAAAATGATGATAACTAATGGTAAGAAACTAATTAATAGCGATAACCAAATACCGCTACTAGATTCCTCTTCAATTGTTGTTTTTACAGAATGTTCACTTGCCAGCGCAGTAACTTCGCTGAGAGTTGAGTCATTTGGCAAAATAATTGTAGTGAATCGTGTGGTTGTTGCTTGAGTTGAGCCTAGAACAGCTAACCCATTATTATTATTGATTTTTTGTTCTTCATTGTATTCGCCGACGATACGATAGACACCATTCGCGGGCTGTACTTTAAACTCTTTGATCTCGCCTTCTTCTAATTGTTCAGTGAACTTAGAATATTCGATTTCAGGCGTTTGGTTTCCACCATTTCCTAGGAAGAAGTAAACAACCATGACCATTGCCAGTATGACCAGCACATAGTATAGGGTGTTTCTTACTGTTCCGTTATTTTTTTTATTCATGCGGGGCCCCTCCTTGCCAATTTGTCTTACTTTGACCTTTCCATTGTATCACAAGTTTTTTAGAAACGGTCACTCTTTTGTTTCGTACACGCTTGGTTTTAAAACCCCTACATAAGGAAGGTTACGATATTGCTCTGCGTAGTCTAAACCATAGCCCACAACAAACTCATTGGGTACATCAAAACCAATGTAATCTGCTTCGATATCCACGACACGTCCTTCAGGTTTATCTAGTAATGTAACGATACGAACCGATTTCGCTTTACGGTACTTAAATAAATCAACTAAGTAAGCTAATGTGCGACCACTGTCGATGATATCTTCAACAATTAACATGTCACGACCTTCAACATTTGTGTCTAAATCTTTGATGATTTTTACTTCACCAGATGAGACAGTTGCATTACCATAACTTGAAACATCCATAAAATCTAATTCTAAGTAACAATCCATTTCACGAACGATATCTGCCATAAATGGTACAGCACCTTTTAAAACGCCGACCACTAGGGGATTTTTATCTGCGTATTCCGCTGTTAATTCTTTTCCCAATTCCTCGCAACGTGACTGGATTTCTTCTCTTGTAATTAAGATTTTTTCAATGTCTTTTTCTAACATTTTGTTTCTCCTTCCAAATTCTACTCCTGATGTGTGCGAACATTTCTTGAAAAAAGGGTTATTTTACCCTTTCAAGCAAACCCCATTGTTCAGGCGGTTTGACTTCTTATCATCTCGATGATTTTCTTCTTAAAATCAAAAAGTAATTATTTTAACACTACAAATTGTAGCTCATTTATTTCATCCTTCGATAAAGCAGTACGTAGTGTATTTTATCAGTTTCTTTCGTAATACTCAAATAGGAAAAAGCATAAGGAATCACTCCCAAAATCTCATCTTGTTCGTTTGTTAAAATCCATGCTTCTTCTCGCTTTTCGTTAGGAATTTTTTGATCAATAAAAATGCGGCTAATTTTTTTAGTTAAATGTGGCGTTAAAGCGATTTTATCACCATTTCGACGCTTTCTGAGGATGGTTACAGAAGGAAAGTTTAACGTCAAATCTTGGCGATACTCTGACCAAAGTTTGACTTTTTCGGGAATTTTTTCTTCTCCCACCAAAAAAACACCTATCCACTCATCCTCTGACAAAAATTGTGACTCGCCCATTTTCAAAAGAAAAGCTGCTTCACTAGCTTGCTTTTCTTTTTTAGGCGCAATCGTAATATGCTGATAAGTTTTTTTGACCTGCCAGTGCTTCGCTAAAGTGAGTGTTCCTTGTGATGGACCAACTAAAAGCTCCATTAATTGTTGAATCTGTTTCTCGGTAAGAGCGATTTCCTGCTCTTGCTGTAGCTGTTGTTTTATAGCTTGTATAAAAAAATACTGCTTGGCTTCTGAAAGGTGTAAATAGTGAGTCACATCAAAATGGTACCCCTCATTGTCTACTTTTAGATACTTTGCCAACCATTGTTGCTGCTGCTCAGCAATGATTTCTTGCGCCCAAATTGTTTGTTCTGACCATTGTTGAAAATGCTGCATAGCTTGCGAATTTTCTTTTTTTAAAACAGGTAACACTTGTGAACGCAAACGATTACGTTGCATGGCTAGAGACGTATTGGTTTCATCTTCAAAATACGGAACATGATTTTCTTGACTGTATGTTCGGATTTCTGCTTTGGTGGTTGTCAGCAACGGTCGTACAAGCCTACCTGACCCAAATGGCTGATTCAACCGAATGCCACTACTACTAAAGAAATTCCCTTCACGAATCAACTTCATCAAAATCGTTTCCATCTGGTCATCGCTGTGATGTGCCGTCAATAAAATAGAATATTGATGTTGCTTCATAATTTTTTTGAAAAAAGTATACCGAAATTTGCGAGCAGCTGCCTCCATACCTGTTGTTGCAGGTTGCTCCCACCGCGTTTGATAGCAGGGAATTTGGCGCATTTGACAATATTCAGTTAAAAAAAAAGCTTCCTTTGCAGATGCAGCTCGCAACTGATGGTTCACATGAACCACGCCAAAAGATACGTGCAATTGTGTCAATAAATGGAGCAACACCATTGAATCAACTCCAGTTGAAACAGCTACTAAAAGACGATCTGTGGGTTGCCATAATTGTTTCTCTTGCACTAATTTCGCTACTTTCGATACTAGCATGTAGGTTTCCTCCTTGAATTTCAAAACAAAAAACAGGTGAGGAGATTCGTCTCAAAATCTCCTACCTGTTCAAATTCAATCATTAATTACGACGACCACCACGGCCTCCACGTTTGCCTTCAGTGTTACGACGTAAAGATGATAAACGATCGTCACTGTCTTTTAAGAACGAACTCATTAATGAATCGAAGTCTTGTTTGTTATTCCCTGTGCTTTGTTGATTGTTATTACGTGGGAATGTTTTTTTCGGACTTGATCGATTAAAGTCTTTTTTCGGAAAGTCACGTTTCTCTTCTTTTGGCTTGTCTTCTGCCTTACGGATCGATAATCCAATTTTCCCATCATTACCAATGGTTGTTACAAGTACGGTTACTTCATCGCCAACTTTTAAAACATCATTAATATCTTTAACAAAACCATTCGATACTTCGCTGATGTGAACCAGTCCAGTTTTGCCTCCACCTAAATCAATAAACGCACCAAAATTTGTAATCCCTGACACTTTTCCAGGTAGTTTCGCTCCAACTTCGATTGACATAAAAAAATGTTCCTCCTAATTTTTGTCCCATTTTGAAAACTTCTTATGATTTCTTCATAAGATTCTCGTCATACGAGCAATCCCCATAGTTTCTACGGTTTTTTTATTTATGCTTTATACGTGCCTAGATTACTCTACGCAAACGTTGCACGACACAAGTTAATAAGCAATGAACAATGCGAATTATTCACTCGATTCAGTTGTTGAATCATCTGCTTTCTCAGCGGCCTCATTCCCAGGTAAAGGGAAAATCAACTCGCCTTCTTTTGAATACAAGAAACGGCTACGGGCAACTTTTGCGACATAATCATCGTCTTTTAGCAATGCCACGTCTCTATTTAAATCAGCCATTTTTTGTTTCACTTCTGCTTGTTTCACGATGGTTTCTTGCTTTACATCTTGCAATTGTTGCAGACGTAAATAATCGTTAAACAAGGAAATGCCGACACTCAAAAAAATAACGAAGGCGACTATAAAAACAGCCATTAAACGACGACGGCGAAAAATAATTTGTCGTTGCTGATACGCATATTTCGCATATTGTTCTTTGGCATAGTCTGTTTCTAAGATTTTCACATTATTTTTGACCTCTTTACTCACAGGTACTCGCTCCAATCTTTCTTGACTGTCTTTTTTATTATACCAACATCAGAAACGCTTGTCTAACCTAATTTACTCGAAATTATCGACTCTTTTTTCTGATAAAATTTCATACATTTTTGCTGCATCTTCTTTTTTAGTTGATTCATGTAATTCATTCACTTTTACTTCTAAAATACGGTTCCCAAATTGAATTTTTAAGGTATCGCCCACTTTGACTGAACTACTTGATTTTGCTAAAGTACTATTAATTTGAATACGTCCTTTATCTGCTACTTCTTTCGCAACAGAGCGACGTTTAATAATTCTTGAAATTTTTAAAAACTTGTCTAAACGCATTATTTTCCTCCCATAAAACGTAATATTTTTTTGCCAAATGGAATCATTAGCCATTCGCGTAACGTTAATAATTCTAAACGTATCGCCAATTGGATAAAAATGGTTCCACCCACAACGACTCCTGACAAACTAAAAAGCAATGCTTGCAAACGACTGTCTGGTGCACTAATCACATACGTTAATAGTTCATAAAAAAACCATAAACCACTAGCCATCCCCACGGCACATGTGATTAATTTACGACCAAAATGTCGTTCGCCCCAAAAAACATTAACCTGCGCATCTTCTTTTTTGATAAGATACCACAAGATGACGGTTAATCCTACTAAAGTTGATAAACTTGCGCCAATCGTTCCAAATAAAACTGTCAATGGCCCGGTTATTACAAATTTAACTCCAATGCCCCAACCTGCTGCTTTTAATGAACGGCGAAAATAATTTTGACTTTGAGCAATACTTTGATAGGCTTGAATGGTTGCTGTTAATACAATCGCAAACACAAATAGGGTTAGCGCCATATTGCCAGCATTATCTTTAAACAGAGCATAATTAATATACGGCAATAATACCGCCAAGCCAGTTGATGCAGCCAGCGCTAAACCAATCGTTAAACGAAGGTATATTTTAGCTGACTTCATAAATTGTTCGCCTCGTTCTTCCATTAAACAAGCTGTCAGTGCAGGTAAAAAAGTAGCACTTAAAGCAGTTGCAGCGACTAATCCTAATTGTACTAGCGGTTGTCCACGATCATATACCCCTTTCGCAATCCGCGCACTTTGTTCAGCAACACCTTGAAACTCTAACGCATTAACGATAAAAAAAGAATCTACTAATTGAAATAAAATTAATAAACCACTATAAATCGATAGCAAACCGCCTTCAACAAAAAATTTACGACGCATACGTTGCGACACTGAAAATGTCTGCGGTATCCGTAAAAAGCGTTGCTTAGTTCCAAAAATTTTATGATCGTAATACATCAAAATCAGCCAAGCAACGACACCACCAACAAAGGCACCTGTCATGGCTAATGTGCCTACTTGATAAATGGTTAACGACAACCGGCGAAAAGCCGAAGCGGCAGCTAAAATGACACCTACACGCAAAAATTGTTCAGAAACTTGAGAAAAAGCAGAAGGCACCATCAATAAATTCCCTTGAAAATTCCCGCGGTAAAACGATAAGGGCGGCACTAATAAAAACGTAAATGATACCACTTGAATCAACGGTTTCAACAAGCTATTTCCCATGATAGTCGCAATAACACCACTAAAGAAAAAGGTCAGTCCCCATAAACAAATCGAAAACCAAAATACTAAAGGGTAGATTTCATCTAACGTTTGCTGTTGCTTTTGCGGATTTTTTTGGCTTGCTACTAATTTTGAAATAAACTGTGGCAACCCCGATAATGCCAATGTCATAGCCAATCCATAAATGGGATAGACTTGTTGATACACATAAAATCCTTCGTCACCAACTAAGTTTTGAAAAGGAACGCGATAGACTGCACTCAATAATTTGGCGATAAAAGAAGCTAATGTTAATACAAAAGCGCCTTTCATCATCCGTTGCATTTGATTTCGAGCCATGGGGCATCCTCCTTGCTAGCGCTTTTGCTGTAGTTGCTCTTGGTAACGTATTTCACGTAAAGCTTTAACAAATTCTTGCACTTCATGCAACCAAACCATTTGTTTCATCCCTTTTGGCACGGTTAGTTTGATATGCATTTGTTCTTTTTCAACACCTAACGTCGCTTTTAACTTCGTAGCTGATAATGCTTCAAATAGATGTTCAACAGTATACGCTTTCGTCCCTGCTTTACTCAAAACAAATTGAATAATCGGGCCATGTTTACGAATCGTATCAATTAATGCTCGTTCCCCATTCATCTTAATTTCACCAACCATTAATAAATGAGTAACTTCATCTGGATATTCGCCAAAGCGGTCGATTAAATCATCTTGTAATTCATCTAAACTATCCATACTTTCCAGTTCGCGAATGCGTTTATAGATTTCAATTTTCTGACGTTCATCATCAATATATTCCGTTGGTAAGTAGGCATCAATCCCCAAATCGATTTCCACGGATGTTTTTTTCGTTTGTGTATTTTTGCCTTGCTTACGGTCAACTGCTTCTGACAACATTTGTGCGTACATATCGAATCCGACAGAATCGATAAAACCATGTTGTTGTGCACCTAATAAATTACCGGCACCACGAATCGATAAGTCCCGCATCGCAATTTTAAAACCAGAACCTAATTCGGTAAAATCTTTGATTGCTTGCAGGCGTTTCTCACTGACTTCATTTAAGATTTTCTGTTGCTCATACATGAAATACGCATAGGCAACCCGATTACTTCGTCCCACACGACCACGCAATTGATACAACGTAGATAAGCCCATATAATCAGCATTTTCGACAAATAAAGTATTCGCGTTGGGAATATCGACCCCTGTTTCAATAATGGTTGTCGTAACTAAGACATCAAATTGACCTTCGATAAAATCAAATAAAGTATTTTCCAACTGCACCTCTGTCATTTGTCCGTGTGCATACCCAATCCGCGCATCTGGTACTAATGCTTGAAGTTCTTCAACTTTTTGTTCAATCGTATCTACACGATTATATAAGTAGAAAACTTGTCCGCCACGTGCCATTTCACGCAAAATTGCTTCACGAATCGCTCCTGGATTGGTTTCCATCACATACGTTTGAATAGGATAGCGATTTTCCGGTGGTGTTTCAATTACGGATAAATCACGAACGCCTAGCATCGACATGTGCAAAGTTCTTGGGATTGGTGTAGCTGTTAAAGTTAAAACATCGACTTGCGAACGAAGCTGTTTCAAACGTTCTTTATGTTTAACACCAAAGCGTTGTTCTTCATCAATCACCAACAAGCCTAAATCAGCAAATTCAATATCTTGAGATAAAATTCGATGCGTTCCTACGACAATATCTATTTTTCCTTCTTTAATCTCTTTAATCGTTTCATTTTGTTGTTTCTTGGTACGAAAACGACTTAACAAGCCCACATTCACAGGAAATCCTTCGAAACGATCAACCATCGTTTCGTAATGTTGTTGAGCTAAGATAGTTGTTGGCACTAAAAAGGCGACTTGTTTACTTTCTTTGATGGCTTTAAAAGCCGCCCGTAACGCCACTTCAGTTTTCCCAAAACCAACATCTCCTACTAACAAACGATCCATCGGTTTTTCTTTTTCCATATCTCGTTTAATTTCAGAGGTGCTGCGTAATTGGTCATCTGTTTCGCTGTACGGAAAAGCATCTTCAAATTCACGTTGATAGGCATCATCTGGCGCAAAAGCATACCCTTTTTCAGCTTCACGTTTAGCATAAAGTTGAATTAAATCATCTGCAATATCCTCAATTTTTTTCGAAACTTTCCGCTTAGTTTTTGCCCACTCGGTTCCACCTAATTTGTTAA
>ERZ795057.3038-NODE-3038-length-11885-cov-7.723922_pt1 | contig 11885 bp, 12 predicted proteins | sample MGYA00375141_ERZ795057 | MGnify/ENA primary metagenome ERZ795057 (study PRJEB30186, sample SAMN05720163) | activated sludge metagenome | isolation source: Anaerobic digester | place: Hong Kong | collected 2015-01-26 ... | reverse complement strand
AAAATAGTATACAAAAATTTGGAGGATAGAGGAAAAGGGAGGCTGGATTACAAAAAAATGTTTTATTAAATGATAATCATTCTCAAAAGAGAGAGCAAAAATGAGGTAAAAGAATCAGAATACTTATATTTTTGAAGATAATATGGTTCTTATTAAAGCCAAATGTAATTCCTTCGCAAACCCGAATGGAATATTATACGGCATAAATGTGGATACAGTACCGCTGAATCCTTCAGGTTAATAAGACCAGCGAAAATTAAATCTATGACAAAATACAGATGGGGAATACTGGCCCCGGGCAAAATGTCTTCGAAATTTACCAGGTCTTTGAAGTTACTCAAGAATGTAGAATTACATGCTGTAGGTTCACGCGATACGGAGAGGGCAGAGAAGTTTGCAAGAGAATATGGTTTCAGAAAGTATTACGGATCCTATGAAGAACTGGCTGCTGATCCTGATATTGATATCATCTACATAGCTTCTCCTCATTCATATCATAAGAGTCACACTCTTTTATGTCTTGAAAACGGTAAAAATGTTATTTGTGAGAAAGCATTTGCTCTAAATTTGGGGGAAGTAGAAGAAATGGTAAGTGAAGCCGGAAAGCACAGACTTTTTCTTATGGAAGCCTTATGGCCTCCTTTTCAGCCATTTTACAAATCGGCTCTTGAAATTATTAATTCAGGAGTACTTGGGGAAATAAGGCATTTGCACGGGTATTTTTCATTTATACCGCCTTATGATCCTGCTGAACGAAAGTTTAACCCTGCACTGGGAGGAGGATCACTTCTGGATATAGGTATTTATCCTGTTATCGATGCACTTACTTTTATTGGAATCCCTGATGAGATAAAGGCTTTTGCCTCATTTGCAGCTTCCGGAACAGAAGAATCAATAAGTGTTGTTTTCAGGTATAATGATGGTCGCATGGCTACCCTGTACAGTTCTTACAGGACGGATGACGGTATAGGTTGCAATCTGCTCTGTGAAAAAGGTAATATGACTGTATCACGTGGTCGTGATATGAACCAGAGGATAATCCTTAACATACATGGGAGGAAGGAGAAGATTTATGAATTCCGGCCTCCGGGAATGGGATATTACCTGGAAGCAGAAGAAGTAATGCAATGTCTTGATAAAGGGCTGACCGAAAGCAGGGTTGTGCCCCTGTCATTCAGTGTCAGTCTTATCAGGACGCTCGACAGGATAAGGGCAGAAGCCGGAATAGTATTTCCTGACGAGCAGGGGTCATGAGAAAGACAGGTTCAGCCGGGATGAAAATATTTTGACAAATCAAAACAAGGCAGTGGATTAAGGAGATAGTAAGCGTTAACATTAACAAAGCATTTGCATGATAAACAATGATCATACGGCTATGTCAGAGGGGATGTTTTACAAAAAAAAGTTCTTCCTGAGCATTATCATACCCGGAACGCTTGTTTTTTTAATGTGGTTCATAAAAGTAACTGAAGTACTTTTTGAAGCCGATTTTTCACATCTTGGTATCTATCCTCTGACAGCGAAAGGATTACCCGGTATACTATTTTCACCCTTTATTCATGGTGATTTCAGACATTTGATCAACAATACTTTACCCCTTTTACTGTTATCAATTGCCCTGTTTTATTTTTATTCTGAAGTTGCATTAAAAGTTTTTGTATGGACATATTTCCTGACGGGTTTTCTGGTATGGACAGGAGGAAGAGAAGCATGGCACATTGGAGCAAGTGGTATTGTATACGGACTGGCTTCTTTTCTGTTTTTCAGTGGTATAATACGCAAGTATTTCAGACTTGTAGCCCTGTCTCTTCTCATAGTATTTCTTTATGGCGAAATGGTATGGGGTATATTCCCGGGTATTTATAAAAATGTGTCATGGGAATCACATATGCTGGGGTTTTTCAGTGGTATAGCACTTGCTGTAATGTTCAGGAAGGAAGGACCGCAAAAACCTGTCTATGACTGGATGGAAGAGGAGGATGAAGACGAAAACGAAGGAGAAGACGAGAAAAAGGCATAAATAGTTAAAAAACATTAATTATATCCTGATAAATTCCGCTCAAATAGAATCAAGCAGATAATATAACCATCTTTGCAGATTATTAGGTAAATATGTAATTTATGAAGCGTTATTTTCATTTTTTAAAACTGTTATTTCTCATTCTGCTTTTAATTCCTCTGACAGTAAGTCTATCAGCTCAGGAAGAAGCAGCGGAAAATGGTAGCCGGAAGAATGGCGCTCTGAAAGTATATCTTGACTGTTACAACTGCGACATGAATTATACGCGGGAACAGATACCTTATGTAAATTATGTAAGAGAAGGTAAAGATGCGGAAGTTTATGTTCTGGTTAGTAGTCAGAATGCAGGTAACGGTGGTAATCAATATACCTATACATTCCTTGGACAAGGGAAATATTCAGGTATGAATGATACGCTTGTGTATACTTCATCACCGAATGAAGCCAGTTCAATTATAAGAAATGAAAGAACGGATCTTCTGAAAATGGGTTTGGTAAGATATGTAGCGAAGACTCCTATGAGGGACATGATACAGATCACTCATGATATGGATGTTGATACAGAAGAAGTTGAAGATAAATGGAATAACTGGATCTTTGAATTGAGGACAAGTCCGAGGCTGAATTATGAGCAATCATATAACAATATAAATATTTATAATTCTCTAAATGTCTCAAGGGTGACTCCTGAAATGAAGCTCGAGATTGAGATTGATCAGAGCAGATCCAAACAGAGTTACAAGGATGATGATGGTAATGTTACTACTTTCATACAGGACCAGAAAGCCATTGAGAATCTTTTGGTTAAAAGTCTGGGGGATCATTTTTCAGCCGGATTAAAAACCGATATCCTGTCTTCAACTAATACAAATTATAATCTGGGTTTCAAAGTCATGCCTGCTCTTGAATATGATCTGTATCCGTATTCAGAAGCAACTCACAGACAGTTAAGATTTCTCTATTCAGTAGGATATCTTAATTGTAATTATATTGATTCGACTATTTATAATAAAATCCGTGAATCTCTTTTTGAGCAGGAACTAAGGATTGGTTACGAGGTACAGGATGTGTGGGGCTCAGTCAATATTTCTCTTACTGCCAGTAACTTTTTTCACGACTGGTCTAAAAACAAAGTTGAGCTTGACGGATTTGTTAATCTGACGATCGTCAGAGGCTTATCTATCTCAGTAAACGGGGGGGTTGCATATATCAACAATCAGCTTAATCTGCGGAAAGCAGGTCTCTCAGAGGCCGAAAGACTTCTCAGGTTAAAGGAACAGGCTACTAATTTTAACCTTATGGGCAGTGTGAGCATTTCATATACTTTTGGTTCAATATATAACAATGTAGTTAATCCCCGTTTTGGTTACAGAGGAGGAATAGGTGGATTTTAATTTAGGAATGTATTAAGATTATTGCTCGGGCTGTTTAATGAATCACTCAAATTATTACCTTTACCGCCGAATATCTATTGTAACCTGATAATAATTATGGTATGGACGATAAACCTGTAGCTGTAATTACAGGCGCCAGCAGGGGGATAGGCAGATCCATTGCAATTTACCTGGCCTCTGAAGGTTATGATATTGCAGCCATTGCCCGGTCGGTTGATAGTGAAGGGATGCAGATTCTCGCAAAAGAAGTCTTGCAAAAAGGAGTAGAGTTTTTCCCTGTTGGTCTTGACATATCATTTACTAACTGTCAGGATGAGGTTGTAAAGAATATTCTGGAACGTTACGGAAGAATAGATATTCTTGTCAATAATGCCGGTATTGCTCCCCCCCAGAGGGATGATTTTCTGGGTATGACGGAAGATAGTTACGACAGGGTGATGAATATCAATCTTAAAGGCCCTGTATTCTTTGCCCAGAAAGTTGCCAAAGAGATGATCTGGCTGAGACAACATTCCCTGAAATTCAGGCCTGTAATTATTTTCATTACATCAGTGTCATCAGTACTTTCCTCTAATAAAAGGGCGGAATATTGTATTTCAAAAGCTGGTCTGAGTATGGCAGCTACAATTTTTGCTGACGGACTGGCAGAAGAAGATATCAGAGTATTTGAGATAAGGCCGGGGATCATTCAGACGGATATGACCATGAAACTGAAAGATCACTATGATGAGATAATAACGGAAGGATTTGTTCCTCAGAAACGATGGGGATTACCTGAAGATATCGGAAAGGCTGTTGCTTCAATAGCCCGGGGTGATTGGGATTATTCATCGGGTGCAGTATTTGAAATAAGCGGAGGACTGAATATCCATAAACTTTAGTATAACAGATCATTATTATAATTTCCCTGCATCAAAACTGGTGATCACGGGCAGTGATTCCTTCGAAAAAGGGACAGCAACAGTAAGGGGCGATCTTACTGTAAAACAGAACACTCATCCAATTGAGTTCAAGGCGACAGTGAAACAGGGTAATGATGGTATCTGGTTTTATGCCAACATTATTGTCGACAGGACAAAATATAATGTCCGTTACGGATCAGGTTCATTTTTCTCAAACCTTGGAGACAATGTGATTTATGATGAATTCAAGGTAAAAGTCAGTCTGTATGTCAGATGATCTTTCTTCGAAATCCTTTGTGTTTCTTTTAAAATAATCAACCGGAATTATACTGTTTAAGGTAATGGTCACCTGCTTCAGAATAATGTTTCTACAAGTACTTTCCGGTCGTGCTGAAGTTCTGTAAGCCTGTATGAAACAGAGGAGTTGTTTTCAATATAGTATTCCCAGTATCCGGAAATACCTCCTGGTGAAAAAAATGTTCTGGTGAGATACAGATTATCTCCTGGTATGAAATCACAGGTTCTGCCTAAGGCAGATATCTTGCCAAAGACATTTTCCATTGATGTTTTTATCCATATAATGTTTGGTCCACCGTGAGTGGAAGGGCCTGTATGCCGGTATTCAAGAAATGTACCGGCATATTTTCTTACAATTGTAAGTTCATCTTCCTCTATTATAAAATCTGTTCTGTGAGTTTCTCCTGAAGGGGATGAAGAGGGGACTGTCAGTAGCTGGGTATTAAGGATTTCCAAAAAAGGAGATCCGCTGGCAATATCTATTTCCACTTTCAGAAAAAATTTATCTATATCCCAGTTAATGGCATTGAAATCTCCTTTTCTATCGTTCCCTTCTCCTATTAGAAGAGTGACCGTTCCCATGCTGTCCGTTTCAGCTGTGTGTAATTCGCTGTAAACTGTTACTCCCGGATCTTCTCCCATCAGTATACTGAGCCGGAAATGAACTATCTTCGAAGCCATAATCTCTCCGGCAGTATTACGTACAGTAACCTGGTAGCTCAGAGGTTCCTTTAACTGTCCTTCAAGGGCGCTTGATAAAAAAGATAAAATGAGTATTACAAAAAGATTCTTCATTCTGCAATTATGGCCATATTTCTTAATTATTATAAAGATAATAAAGTGGCAGCATAAAACCAATAGAAAAAGCGAGTGCCATTATCTGCAAGTAAATCATGCAGATTTTTAATTCCCTTTTGTGAATCTTTCCAATGATGGAATCAGAATGTAGAATAAACAACATCAGATTCTCAGGGGACATATTATTTATATTCAAAAACGATATGGACTATAAGGCCGGGAGAAAAAGCCTTCTCCCTGTTTTGTTGGATGGTAATGGGAGCAGTCAATAAAGATTAAAGAAGTGGTCAGTGTCTGTTATATCCTCTAATCCCAGAATCCAGCAGACTTCAGCAAGATCTGAAAAATCCAGCCCACCCGATGAAATTGCCTCATTATTATAACGTCCTTCTTCCCCGTTATACTTATTTGCCAGATCAATGGCAAGCTCCCATATATCTTCCAGGCGGGGGTCAGTGATCTCTTCTTCCCATCGGGTATATCCCGGAGAACGGAATCCAGGTGTTCCGTTCCCGGCTACATTACCATCAGCTATCTTATGATAATCAGTATTATTCTTTACGAACAGCAGATTCTCCGGTGAGGTCGATTGTTCATTCCAGTCGCTGTGTTGAACAACATGGATACGCTGCGAAACAGGTATGTCAGGCATATCAGCCTGTATAGCCTTTATCAGTCTGGCCGTAAAATCAGACTGACCTGCTTCTGCAATCCATATGTCACCATTATTGATAAGTGTCGACTTAATAATGATAACGACTTTCTTAGCAGCATTTTCTGCATCTTCATGTGCGTTTGTCCAGTTGTTTCCAAAAGCCAGTTGAAACAAGGGTTCCGGAGGGACATATAAACCTTCCTGAATGCCATAAGTACCTGCAACTGCATGATAATTGATTTCTGAAAGTCCTGATCCGGACAATAATGTAATAAGAGCTGCTACAGAATGAAGGTCATCCACATCTGTTTTGCAATCATACTGTACTAATAACAAGTCTTTTTCAATATCAAAAAATCCGGCATCCGGGGGTTCAATATTAAGGGCATTACTGTTAAAAGGCAGAAAGATTATTGCTATTATAAATAATAATAGAATTTTATGTCTCATATATTGTGTTTTAATTATTTGTTGATAATTGAATATCTGTACTCATCACATATCTTTTTATTCTTGAAGACTGATTTTTCAGATATATACTCCAGTTTATACCCCGCTTTTTCCAGCACTTTCTGTGAAGCTTTGTTGAAATCAAAAACTCCTGTGTAGATTCTTATCAGCCCAAGGTCGTTGAAACCGTAACCTGTTATCAGCCGGACAGCTCTTGTAGCTATTCCCTGTCCCCAGTATGGTTCCCCTATCCAGTAACCTATCTCTGCCGTAAGCCTGTAAACATCTTTCTGCCTTACGAGGCCAATGCAGCCTGCAAATTCGCTGTTATATTCTACTGCAAAGGTTACCTGAGGGTCTTCACAAATACAATGTTCAATGAAATCCACAGCATCCTTTTCGGTATAAGGAAAGGGTATATAATCGCGGACATTATCCCAGATCTTCCTGTTATTGCATAATGCTGCAAGTATTTCTGAATCAGAAAGTCTGAAAGGCCTCAATTGTATTGTATTGTCAGTTAATTCCATCTTAATACAGAATTGATGTTCAAAACTAAATAAATATAAGATACCACATGATGCCTTATGATTTTTTTGAAGGATTTTTTAATGAACTGAATAGCTTGTCTCATTGATGATATCGCTTATTTCATAAGGCTCAAAATTACTGGTTGACAGGATGACGGGATCACTCCATACGACATTTTCCTGTTTTTCCCTTCTTTGTAAAACGTGATGATCCTTCGGCAATGTTAAGCATGATACTGAAGGAAGCCCTTCTGAATTGATCGCAGGTCACTTTGTCAGCATTGCTCAAGCTTAATATACTTTTTGAATCAAGACAAAATGCTTTTGCCTTGGAATAAACAATAAGTTTCTTAAAATCAAACATAAGGCGATATGTTTTAGCAAGACAGTATCAAATTTAAGAAGAAAGTGTGAGTTTGAGTGTGAAGCGTGAAAGAAAAAAGAGTGAGTGTGTCATCGTGTCTTCACACTCACTCTTCACACTCACTCTTTTTTATGCTCCCCAGGCTGGACTCGAACCGGCGACCCACGGATTAACAGTCCGTTGCTCTAACCAACTGAGCTACTGAGGAATTTTTTTAAACTGCCATTTTTTATTCAGCGTGCCAAAAGTAAGGGCTTTTAGTGAATTAAGCAATATCTTTAACAAAATTTTTAAATACTTTAAAGAGCAAATGCTTTTTAATCATTTATACCGAAGAGTAAATGGTTAAAAGAATGTTCAACAGATATTAAATATATAATGCTTATGAAGAAAATTATTGGAATAGGAAATGCTCTTGTGGATATTATGGCAATGATAGACGATGATGGTATGCTGGACTCTTTTTCACTGCCAAAAGGAAGTATGCAGCTGGTTGACCGGCAGCAATCAGAATCGATAAAGAAAGAGATAGAGAGTTTAATCACTACTGAGACTTCAGGAGGGTCGGCTGCCAATACCATGCACGGACTGGCCATGTTGGGGGCTGATGCCGGTTTTATAGGGTCGATAGGAAAAGACAGGACAGGAGATCTTTTTGAAGATGATATGAAAAAAGCAGGAGTTAAAACACATCTCCTCCGACGTGACTATGTTACAGGGACAGCTGTAACATTGATCTCACCTGATAAGGAAAGAACTTTTGCAACTCATCTGGGTGCTGCTGTTGAAATGAAAGATATAGATATTAGCGAAGATATGTTCAAAGGGTATGATATACTTTATCTGGAAGGATATCAGATAATTGACCGTGTCCTTGTGGAAAAAGTCTGCCGTCTGGCCAAAGAGAATAAAATGGAAATTGCAATAGATCTGGCCAGCTATAATGTTGTTGAAGATAACAGAGACACTTTCCTGATGATCATTGAGAAATATTGTGATATAGTATTTGCAAACAAAGAAGAAGCAAGATCACTGACAGGACTGGATAGTCTGGAAGCACTTGAGGAGATATCGAAAATATCTGCAACAGCTGTTGTAAAGGTTGGAGAAGAAGGATCATGGTTAAAAAGTAAAGGACAGGAGGCGATCAGGATAAGTCCCCTGCCGGTTGACTGTTGCGATACAACAGGTGCAGGTGACATGTATGCTGCAGGATTCCTGTATGGTTATGCCAATGGCTGGTCACCTCAGAAAAGCGGCGCCTTAAGCTCTCTGCTTGCCGGAAAGGTAATAGAAAATGTAGGGGCACGGATTGAAGAACAAAAGTGGCCGGAAATTATTAAAGGGATATCGCAAATGATTAGAGACTAAAAAGATTGTCCCGGTGAAATATAAAATTCCCGGGACAACTTTTTCAATGAGGGTGTGAGGTATGCACTAAATTTCTGTAAGAATAAAATCACATATTGTTCTGTTTCCTTCGCTTATCTCAATGCCTGAATAACTTACTGTATCGTGGTTTTCTTTTGTGGCAAATACTGAATAACTTCCTGCAGGAATGCCTGGCAGTACGTAGTAACCGGTATTGTCGGTATAAGTGGTCGAAATGACACTGTCCTGCTCAATCCATATCTCTGCATCAGGTAACATTTCCTCGTCAGTATTCGTTACTTTACCTTCTATTCTTCCCGCAGTGGTATTGTTCACTGCCCTGATAACCGGTTTAAAGATGAAACCGTTGATGCCGGCAGGTGATTCCGGATTGCCTCTGAGAATGAATGATCGTGACAGGTCGAAATCAATAAGTAGTTCTGATGTCAGTCCGCCTTCCACTTTTACTTCCGGTCTGATGAAAATTTTGATACCAGTGGTCTGGCCGCTGGGGACTTTCACATTAAAAGAACCTTCATTATCTTTAAGTACAAGGCTTGCTTCATCAACATAGAGTCTTAGCAGATTGTAGCTCCCCTGCGGTATTTCTATTTCAGCGAGGGTCTCAGTGACACCATTCCGAAGCTCCAGCAGATTGAGAGAAACAGGCTCTTCGTATATGGTCATGAAAGGATTACCGTCAGGTATACCGTCACCTGTTCTTCTGATCTCAATCTTGTTGATGGTAACCCATGCCGATTCAATATTTTCAATACTGAAAGGGGCATCAGTCACTTTAATTGATAATCTTCCCGGTCCTTCGCTATCGGATGACTTGCTGCATCCGGAAAGGAAAAAAATAAGGGATAATGCTATAACACTCAAAAACATCTTTTTCATAATGGACACATTTTATTGACTTCTCCCTGAGGAAGAGCCATGGGGTTTAACTTAATTTATTTGCTTATTATTCTGCTGTCAGTTTTTTTTTTGCTGCTACTGTCAGATAACTTTTTCTTTTCTTTTATTATTCTTCTATCTTCTTTGAATGATGGTTTCTTCTTTAAACCGGCATGCTGAAGAGTACCGTCTTTTTGATTTGCCTTAATTATTCCAGGAGCTGTGTCTCTGTATTTGTTTTTTGTCAGGGGCCGGTCTTGATGGAGGAGGGAATCTTCCTTGCAGTCGCAATTTTGCTGCTCCGGCTGTATAATGTTATGACCTCCGGCAGATAATGCCATCATGAGTATTAAGGAGATAATGAAGATTGTCTTTTTCATTTGCAACTGTGATAAAAAACTATATCATAGTATTTATACCACGAATCTAATACAGCACAAATGAAGGAATCATGAATTTTCAGAAAAAACAAAAGAAAAAATTGTTCCTTTTCCGGGTTCTGAACTGACAGATATTTTTATATCATGAAAATCGGCTATTGACTTGGCTATTGCCAGACCTATTCCTGTGCCGTCGCTGCTGGCCGGATCTTTCATCCTGAAGCGTTCGAAAAGCATTTTTTTCTGCAGGTCACTCAATCCTTTTCCTGTATCCTCAATACTTAAGATAAGCCCTTTATTGGTGCTTTTACCTTTTATTCTTATCTCTCCTTCCCGGGGAGTGTTTTTAATGGCATTATTAACAATATTGAAGAATAATGAAAAGATAAGTGATTTATTGGCCCTGGTTACTGTGAGGTCATCGTTTATATCCGTTAATAACCGTATTCCAGCATCATCTGCCACCGGACTGATCTCTGAGATTATTTCAGTAAGTAAATCCTTTAAAGAAAAAGTATCTTCACGAAGATACTGGTGACTTTCTATTCTGGCTATCATGAGCAGGGAGCTTACAAGACTTTGCAGACGGTGCAGGGTAGTGAGAGATTCTTCTGTCTTTTTTTCTACGACCGGATCAAGCTCTTTTTCCAGCAGGATGTTCTCAAGTTTGCTTCTCAACACTGAAACAGGAGTCATCAGTTCATGAGAGATATTAACAGTGATTTCTTTTTCTTTCTGAAAAAGGATGTTTATATGGTCCATCAGTTCAATGAGAGCCTTATCGAGAAGAACGAAATCGGATGTGGAAGTTTTTACGGGAGTCTTTTCAAAAAGGGAAGGGTCGGATATCTGTTTCAGTTTATTCCGTATTTTGTCAAGAGGCAGTAGTACTACTCTTGTATATTGAAGATCTGCAAAAAATGTAATAAGTATTATTGAAACAAGAAAGATCAACATCAGCCTCTTAATATTTTTTTCGGTACGCAGTATACTGTCAAGGCTTCTGCCCACTTCGAGCAGGTATTTTTGTCCGTCGACAATAAGGGAATAGTTCAGGACACGGTAATCTGTCTCTTCTTCATCAAGCAATCGGGGTGTGACATCAATATAATTAAGATCTTCAGTTATGTTTATTTTCTCCAGACTTATAAATTCTTCTTTAAGAATGTTATAACTCCCGAAGGAAGAGGAGGAGTCAGAACTAATGAAGGGTTCAATACCTATTTCGGAAATAAGCTCAATAACCTGTTCTCTCTTTTGAATAAGGTCATTATCGACTTGTCTGAGGTTGATCCTCTGAATAAGGAAAGGCATTAGGGCCAGGAATAATGCAGTGAAAATTATTTTTGACAGCAGATTAAAGAGGGAAAGCTTTGTTTTTAGTTTTAGCATAAAAGCAGCTTATTTAGTCCTGTTCTTCTGAACTGATCCTGTACCCTACACCTCTGACTGTCTCGAGCCAGGGAGTGGGAGAATGTAAATTAAGCTTTTTCCTGAGATTTTTTATATGAACATCAATAAAATTGCTATCGTACTGATCATCCAGAATATTTCCCCATATATGTTCGTAGAGTTGATGGCGTGTAAGTACCTTTCCTCTGTTAAGGGCGAGGTATTGCAACAGGTCGTACTCTTTTTTTGTCAGGTCTACTTCATGGTCATTATTCATCAGCTTACGTGATTGCAGCTGCATTTCAAAATCGCCCAGAGAAATATTGTTTGTGTTCACCCTGAATTTTCTTCTGGCTACTGCATTGATTCTTGACAGAAGTTCTATGAGGGCAAATGGTTTGGCTATATAGTCATCGGCTCCCAGGTCAAGGC
>ERZ795057.3037-NODE-3037-length-11891-cov-47.424552_pt1 | contig 11891 bp, 15 predicted proteins | sample MGYA00375141_ERZ795057 | MGnify/ENA primary metagenome ERZ795057 (study PRJEB30186, sample SAMN05720163) | activated sludge metagenome | isolation source: Anaerobic digester | place: Hong Kong | collected 2015-01-26 ... | reverse complement strand
AATCGGGATGGGGTAACCCCGCACTTTTCGGAAGTGTGGTTACCCCTCCCGTATCATTCCCTTGGGTATAAGTATTCTCAGTTGCATCTCTTTTTTCCCTGGCAAAAGAACCCGCCTCTCTGGGCGGGTAACGGTTCTGCGTTTTCTGTCTCGGTTTTAGAACGCACCCCCGCCCCGCGTGTTTATGCACACAACATGATGGTGATGCATGGAAACCGGGGCGAGCTTGTTCATTCTTTCCACCTTTCAGGGGCGGACTATAGCCCTCTTTGGTTTTCCCCGTCAAGCTCCGGTGTGGTTTTCTTAGTGAATCGGCAGAAGATTCAATCACGTTGCGGGATTTTCAGCGTAGTATCCGGTCAGGATTGGATAATCCTCACCTTAACTGATGGAGCTTAACATTCAGGGCTTTCCATCGCAACAGCGGATGATCCTGGATGCGAGCAGCCATTTCAGCATCACTGGTCAGCAGCCCCGGGACGATCTCTCCATGATCCAGCAATCGAGTCAGGAACTCTTCTTCGCAGGGGGCGAAATCTACCATACTGATTAAGTGTTCCTGGCAGGTATGTACCATTTCCTTTGCCCAGTCAGGTGGAAACGATTCTCGAATCTTGCTGCTTAACACCGGCAGGAGCTGGTTTTCCAGTTCGCGAGGATCGCATCCCACATCGTCCAGTGAAATGGTCCTCCAGTCCCGGCGGTTCATTGCTCCATACAGGATAAAGGCAAGCCTCAAACGCTTCTGGTCAAGTTTTCCGGTGGTCAGCAGCTGATGAACATCGAAAAGATCACGGCTGGCCTGACGGGCGAAAAGCGCAGCCAGCTTTCCCGCTGCCAGTTCGTGAATGTCCATAACGGATATACCTTTTGCCGAATAAGTACCCACATCCACCGAATCCATCAGAGTCGCTGGCCATAACAGAATGCGGAACATAAAGTTAAGATCAATTTCCAGGTTTCCGCCACCACCAAGAGCACTGCCGTAGCGCAAGCGCCATTTGCCACCCGCGTGTTCACCGGGGACTCGTGTAACCGCCAGATCCTCCCGCTGGCAGACGGCCTGCACGGCATGTTCGACCTTCTCCCGGTCTGATAGCATCTCCGCCCGGCAAGCCTCTCCAATGTAGTTCAGATCAATATCCACGGACAGGCGCGGAAGGTTGAAGCAGAAGAGGTTGAGTGCGGTGCCTCCTTTCAGTACGAGGCTATTGCCAAGCACCGGATGCCGCTGGAATACTGTCAGGAGATTGAGCAGGTGAAAGACCTTCTCAAGAATCTCCGGCCTGAAGCCGGTTGTCTCTGATTCAGCCATTAGCCGTTCTCGCGAGATCATCATGCCTCAACCTCCCATGATCTGGCCAGGATCTGTTCGGGGACGATCAGGTTCCAGTTCTTCACCATCTTTCCCGAACTTCCTTTATCCATGTAATGGGGTTGACTGGAGCGGGTTTCCCTCAGTCTGTTCAGCTGCCTGTCATCCACCTGAAGCTTTTCTCCATGCTGTTCGAGGAAGAAGCCAACCTTCGCTGCGGTGGTGGCATTGTGCAGCAGCAGAGCATACTTCACCACCTGCTGAATGTCGTAGTATTCAACGGATTCTGCGGAACGCCAGATCTCTTCCCAGCCACCGCTGAGATCGGGCCGGTGAAGCATATCCACCAGCGAACGTTCCAGAGATGCGACAAGGATGTCCTGACTGAAGCGGTCAACCTTCTCTACCCCGAACAGCTCTTTCCCTTGCCCCACCAGGGCTTTCTGTGGAGAAACACTGCGGAAGCGGCAGCCTCGGAAAACGAAGGGCCGCATCCTTCGTTTGCTGACGAAGAGATACTCGTTCCAGACAGTGTATGCTCTTCCGTGAAACTGGAAAGCCGAGTGAAAAGCTATCACCGCATCTTCAGCCAGCTTCGAGGCTATCAGCCAGGGGTCGGGGGTGAAGGACTCCGGATCCGCCCCGACTGGTACTCCGGCGTATAGGCCACGCCGGATCTGGATGACATGCCCTGCGCGAACATGGTGTGCCAGCCGCGAGTTGGAGGTATTCCTGTTGCTGGAGTTGTTCGCCTGCAGCGATTCCTCCAGTTCTTTTCGAGTAAAGACCGGTGTGCTTGCCCAGAATGTTCTCATACTCATTCTCCGCCTCCACTTGATGCCGTGTGCATTAAGTATTAAAAATATTAGCACTTATAGCACGCAACGTCAAGTGAAGGATTATCAGTCAGCGTTAGCTAAATCGAAGGCAGTAATGCACTTTCCTGCTTAATATATTAACTATGATAATAACAATCTGCACGAGTAGTCGCCGAGACAGGGGAGAAGCTGTTATTAACAGCTGACGGATCTTCGGCTCTTACTGAGCCCTTTCCCAGAAGCTTTTACGGAAATGACATGCAAAGCAAAAAGCAGTATTATCATAAGATGAAACAGTCAAGGCATTTCAGGGATATGATTACAGAGCGGGGCATCAAGCAGGAGTGGATAAGCCAAACGATTGAGACTCATGATGTAAAGAAAGAGTTCGATGACGGAACATGCCACTATATCAGGCAAATCCCTGAGTTTGATAATCGCTGGCTTCGTGTAATCGTGAATGTTGCCGTGATGTCCGCTGTTCTGGTAACAGCCTTTTTCGATCTGAGATTGAGGTGACTCAATGAGGATAAAGATCGACAGGGAAAGTGACGCACTGTACTTCCGTCTGGATGACGGCAGGATCGTCGAGTCTGAGGAGGTTCGACCGGGGGTGATCCTGGATTTCGACGAAAACCGGAATGTCGTGGGTATTGAATTCCTCAGAATATCTGAACGGGCCACAGAGGAAGAGCTTTCCAGCCTGCAGTTTCAGACTTCCTGAGAAGTCTTTTCCTCCATTCGCTGAAGAGCCTTGAAGCTCTGATTTCCGTGCAAATCTCAAGTGCAACTTGAAAATTGCACGGATTTGTGTCGTAAGTTCCCACCGCCGTTCCCGGGTATATTCGATTCCAGAGGAGGTATCGGCATGACACTTCTCGCACTGATAGCGGCGCTGGTCGCCGCAATACCCGGCCAGGAGGCGAACATGGACTACGATGGTGTTACCCGGGTGGAATACATATTCACCGATTCTTCAGTGCCGCCGCAGTACCACCGCAGCTTCGTGATAGAGGTTACCCGGGACTCCGCGCTGGTGGTGGTGGACAGCTACGGAGAGGTGCTGGCCCGGGAGACAAGGGCCCTGGCCCCGGATGAGTTTCAGTCCCTGCTGGAGACCCTGGAGGAGGCGGGGCTCACAATAGTGCCGGAGAAGGAGAACGAAGGCTGCACCGGAGGTACCACGGAGGCGGTGGTGTTGTACGAAGGGGAGAGCGAGGTCTTCCGGGGGTGGGTTTACCACTGCGCCGGGGAGGATTACGGTACACTGGAGGGCGATGTGGAGACTGTGGCACGGAGGATACGCGCCCTGATACCCGATCTGGCCCGTTTGCGGGAATAGAGAAGCCCGAAGAAATAACTTCCTGGACAAATTGCATCTCGGAAATGCAATTTGTCCAATACGGGAAAAGCGTTCTGTCTTCTGGTTTTCAGTGTGATGCCCGTTTCTTCCATTGGTGTTTATTGAGGTCAATTCCCCCGTGAGTTGCGGTCGTTGATTACAGTTACCTCTGTTTCTGATTGACGCCAGCTTTTAGAGCGGGTACAATCACTGTATGAACATGAATAGACCGAATCTGAGACGAACGCTGTTCTGGGATATCGATCCTGATAAGATCGATTACCAGAAACATGCCCGTTTTGTCATCGGAAGAGTGCTGACCAGGGGCAACCTCAGTGACTGGCTTGAAATGAGGGATTTCTACGGCCTGGACAGGATAAGGGACGAAGCCATTCAGATCCGCTACCTGGACAGGGTCACCCTGAGTTTTTGTGAAGTCGTTCTGAAAACACCGAGAGAGAAGTTCAGATGCTGGAGCGCCGAACCATCGATCCGAAAACTCTGGAACTACTGAGGTGGCCCTGCTGAAGTACTCATATCCTCTCCTCAAACCTGTTATTAAGGAGGGGAACATTAGAATGCTGGCCATGGAGGACATCGCCGCGATGAAGCTCTCCGCCATAGCTGGTAGAGGATCGAAGAAGGATTTCTACAATATCTTTAATCTGCTCCGGAAATTCGATCTGGAAGAGCTTTTCGGCTTTTTTACCGGTAAGTTCCCATACACGAATTCCTTTCAGATAATCAAAAGTCTCTCCTATTTCGATGACGCCGATGTAGAACCTGATCCCATAGCATTCGAGCCTGTTGAGTGGGAATTCGTTAAGAGAACCATCACTGAAAAGCTTGAGAAGTACATTCATTCCGCCGGTGAATGACTGCGGGAAGGGTGCGCTTGGGAAACTACTGACTTGGCGGAAGCATCTTGAGTTTGCCCGGGAAATGACTGGTTTTCGGGAGTTCAGATTCTGACGAACTGACGCAGCTCATCAAAGAAGCCTTTGTCAGCCCGTCGCAGAGCGCTGATGTACCTTGACCTGACATCACCATTTCTCGCCAGATTATCACTTCCCCAGGTAAATGGCGGTTTCTCCATGACATTCACAAGGAGTGTGTCCGTCATCAGCCTTGCATGACGGCCATTTCCATTGGGGAAGGGATGGATCCAGGACAAACCGTGATGGAATCGAATAGCGATTTCATCAGGGGGTTCCGAATGTTGAACGATCTTGTAATGAGTGTTGTCACAAAGCTTTCTGAGGGCAGTTCCTATCTCTACCCAGGGTCCGCCAACGGTTTTGTCACTCTGCCGGAACTGCCCCGCCCATCTCCATACATTCCCGAACATTTTGCGATGAAGTGTTTTCGCGAAATACTCGTTCAGAATGTCTTTTGGCTTCGTTCTGTCCAGCCAGGAGAGTGCCTCGGCAATGTTTTCGTATTCCCAGCGATAAAGCTGAGATCTGGTGGAGAGATGAGTGGGTATCAAACCGGCCGTCTCGTTATCGTCCAGTGGCGTGGCACCTTCTGGATAAGCTGTCCGGCTCATTTCATATTCCATATACAGGAAGACGGCTTTTCCAGGTACTCCTCGACCAGTTGTCTCCGTACTTTTTCAAGTTCATTATCACTCAGGTCCTGATTTTCCAGCGACATTGTGTGTGATACTTCTTTGAGACGCTGGTTTACAAGCAGATCAACCTGCTTTTCCAAAGTGTTCTTCAAGGTTGAGTTCGGCACAAGGGCATACACGAAAGTGCAATCGAGAACCTGCGCGATGCGCTTCATGGTTTTCATGGTTACGGCCCCTGTCAGTTCATCCCGCTCTATCCGAGCCACATTCTGCTGAGTTGAGCCGAGTCTTTCCGCCAGCTGCCTTGCGGTCATGCTAAGGCCATCCCTGATGGCACGGATCCAGCCTTTGACGGGAATGCTCGCATGACGTAAAGCAGTGAAATTCATAAGGAATGAATCAAGCTGTTCAAGTACCAGTTTCTGCCTGTTCATTTTTTCATCACCTCCAGCAGAGTATACGATATCCGGCGAGCATTCACAATACACATATTGTACATGAATCAGCTCTGTACAATACAAATAGTGTGAAGTCCAGAGGGTGCACAAAATATGTATTGTACTGCGACTCTGAAAAGTCCCTTCAATCAGTTTAGAGAACTCTCCTGGGTGCATTTTGCTCTCCATCTGTGGTTTTGGTTACTCGATGAACGGCTGCGGAGCAAGATCAGGTAAACTGGTTGCGTCAAGGGCGGTACATCCGATAAATATGAGACGGAGCCTATGTGGTTCAGGACTTGATTGCTGTATTCACATGTGATCAGAAGTCATGGACATTTCTCGGTACAGATACTGTAGTACACAAAAGGATACACAAGTATCTTATAGAGAAGATCAGTACCACATATCATTTGATATGATTGGGCAGGTATGAGCGATCCAAGGGAAAAACGATGCAGTCTGAAGTACCCTCTTGATGACATTCTGGGGTCACCCGGTGTCATCAGGCTGCTCAGGGTGCTGTTTCATGAAGCTGTTGCTCCAGTTGGGGTGACAGATGCCGCAGAGAAGGCCGGGCTCTCATTAGCCGGGGCCAGAAGGGCTCTCGTCCGTCTTGAGGGGCTGGGTATCGCTGAGAGGATTGGAACCGGCAGAGCGCTTAAGATCGGCCCGATACTTGATCATCCTTTTTCCAGCCTGTTCGGCCTTCTCTTCGAGAAAGAGCAGGAGTACTATGAGGATCTTATCGAGGAACTTCGGCTGGTTTTCACAATTCCTGAGGTGCTCAGTGCCTGGATTGAGAATCCACCACATGAAGCGGGCCGATCCCTGGATGTTACGGTTGTTGTAGACCCTGTCTCCCTGGGCCGGATAAGGGAGGTGATTCGTGACCGCGTGATAGACACGGAGAAGAAGTACGATGTTATCATAGAACTGAAAGTGCTAATCCGGGCCGACAATCCTCTAGTTCCGGATGATGCCATAGCGTTGAGTGTCAGTGGAAACGAGTACAGGAGGAGCAGGCTTTCCTGCGAAGCATCACAGTACGGCTCTGAGGATAGGTCATTGAAGCTGGCCAAGGCGATCGCAGGGCTGATAAGGCAGTCCCCATCGCTTATCAGGAGAGCAATACAGTACGCCGGCAGACTGCTTGATGAAGAACAGGGCATGGCCAGCAGGGATATTGCTGAATGGAAGCAGATACTTGAGAACTACTCCAGTGAGAGGGTGCAGGACCTTCTGGTGTCCCACAGCTCCCGGGCAGTTCGGCTCAGACGGAGCATGCCCTTCCTCGCTGTATTAAGCCCAGGTGAACGGGAAAGAATGCTGGCTCAGATGAAGGATCCTGAATGAGGTACGACCAGCTGGAGCACGCGATTCGCGCCGCATGTGATGTTGCGGAAGACCGGGAGCTGCTGGTTTGGGCCAGAGTGGTTGCCGCGTCTTATAATCCCTGAGTACTGAACGCACTCTTAATGCTGTGATGGAGGTAGCATCGTGACCCTACTCCTCATTCTCGGTGTTCTTATTGGAAGCGGGGAGCCGTCTTCTTCAGGGTATATGGAGCCGGATAAGGTTCTGATCGACATAGTGGACGTTACCTGGGCGCCCTGGCCCAGCATATCCCCCGACGGCTCCACCTGGCTTCTACGTACATTTCAGAGAAACCCTTCCATTGCCGAGCTGGCAAGGGAGGAGCTGAAGCTGGCCGGTATGCGGTTCAGTCCCCTGACCCTGGCGCCCACACGCTCCGGCAGGATCGAGTCGCTTTCCCTTATGTACTACCCCTCCCTGGAGGAGGCGGAGATTCGCGGGATGCCTGAGTACGGCAGCGTCCTCGGCACCGCATGGTCGCCGGACGGCAGCATGATCGCGTTCACACTGGAGACGGATACAGGAGTCGAGTTGTGGCTGATACACGCTGCAGATGCCTCTGCTGAGAGGTTAACCGGCCCGATTGTTAGCCTTGCCGCCAACGAGTGGCCGCAGTGGCTCCCGGGAAGCGACGGCATTCTGTGCTGCACCAGGCCCGAGGGAATGGGCCCTCCCCCGGTGGAAGACCCGGTGCCCACGGGTCCGGTGACCATGGAGAGCACCGGAGAGGCGGCGCCTGCAAGAACATACCAGGACCTGCTTGAGAACCCGTTCCAGGAGGACCTCTTCCAGTACTGCCTTACCTCTCAGCTTTCCCTGGTGAGGCTGGACGGTACTGTTAGGACTATTGGGGAACCGGGGATCATCTGGTACTTCTCGCCATCTCCGGACGGCGAATATCTGATTGTTTCCAGGCTGATGCGTCCCTTTTCATATGCGGTTACCGCAGGGCGGTTCGCCGAGGAAATACAGGTCTGGGATATGCGCGGGCTTCCGGTGTTTAGCGTGGCCAGCCATCCTGTGAGGGACGCAATTCCCATTGCCTACGGGAGTACTTTTGAGGGGCCCAGGAGCGTGTCATGGCGAAGCGACACCCCGTCGACGCTGTTCTGGGTGGAGGCTCTGGACGGAGGGGACGCGGCGGCGGAAGCGGAACTCAGGGACCGCATCTTTTTTCTGGATGCTCCATTTGATTCTTCTCCCCGTGTGTTGATGGAGCTTTCATACAGGTTCGGCGGTATTCAATGGGGCTGCGACACCCTTGCCGTGGTTTATGAGTGGTGGTGGCCCACCAGGAATGAGAGGCGCTGGCTTATCAACCCCTCTGATCCCGATGCCGAACCCCGGCTGGCCTTTGATCTGAACTGGGAGAACAGGTACGACTATCCCGGGGACTTCATGACGGAGGAGAACATCCAGGGAGCCGAGGTTCTGCTTATCTCACCGGATGGGGGAAGCCTCTACCTTGAGGGGGAGGGAGCAACGCCTGAGGGGGAGATGCCCTTCCTGGACAGGCTGGATCTTGTTTCTCTTGAGACTGAGCGGCTCTTTCATTCCTCGCCTCCGTGTTATGAGAGGCCGGTGCAGTTCCTTGACGACCGGTGTTCAATGCTTCTTTTCATGAGAGAATCCGCCACAGAGTATCCCAACAGCTTTATACTGGATTTGAGCAACGGGTTGGTGCGGCAGGTTACACACAACTTGAACCCCTTCCATATGCTTTCGGGAATGACCAAGGAGCTTATCACATACACCCGGGATGACGGCGTTGAACTCTCCGCCACGCTTTACCTTCCCCCGGGCTACAGCACCGATGAGGGGCCCCTGCCCATGGTGATGTGGGCCTATCCCCAGGAGTACATCTCCTCCGACGCCGCCGGGCAGGTCTCCGGGTCGCCGTACAGTTTCGACTACCTTGGATGGTGGTCTCCCGTGATCTGGCTTACTCTGGGATACGCCGTACTGGACGACCCGGCAATGCCCATTGTGGCCAGAGGGGAAGAACTTGCCAACGACACCTTTGTGGAGCAGCTTGTGATGAGTGCACAGGCGGCAGTTGACGAAGTGGTGCGCCGGGGCGTTGCCGACCCTGAGAGGATCGCCATTGGGGGCCACTCCTACGGAGCGTTCATGACAGCAAACCTGCTGGCCCATTCAGACCTTTTCGCAGTTGGTCTTGCCAGAACTGGAGCCTACAACAGGACACTGACCCCCTTCGGTTTCCAGTCGGAGGACAGGACCCTGTGGGAAGCGCTTGATGTTTACATTGAGATGTCACCCTTCATGAACGCCGATCAGATCAATGAGCCCATACTGCTGATACACGGCGACGCCGACAACAATTCGGGGACTTTCCCCATGCAGAGCGAAAGATTCTTTGCGGCGTTGAAGGGGCTGGGAGGCACCGCAAGGCTTGTAATGCTGCCGCTGGAGAGCCACAGTTACAGGGCCCGTGAGTCCATTCTGCACGTGCTCTGGGAAACCCAGGAGTGGCTCGATCGGTACATGGGCGGGGGAGAGTAACAGACCCCGGTTCCCCGGTGTTCGACTCGGTTTGCCCGGCAGTGTAGCATTTTGTTGCACACGCTTCTGTATTGCACGGCATGACCGATCCTCCTTCCTGGAATATGCGCCGCTGTTCCGGTTCAGAGATGAAGCGGTAGACATCGGACTATCCGATAAATATGATATTTGTTAAGATGGGCTAAGTATCTGCTAAAAATGGAGGCATATTATGAAGTTATTGTTTTTCTTTTCTTCAGTTTTGATGATCTCCCTCTCTGCTTATGCGGATGTTCTTCTGGAGGATGATTTTTCCGATGGCAACGCCGACGGATGGAGAGAGACTGAATACGGCCAGTGTAATTATGAGGTGAAGGAAGGCGAATACTGGATTAACGGAATGGATGATTCTTGGGGTTTGTCCACCACCGGCGACTCATCCGGAACCATGTCGGTGCCAGACTATTCGCTGGTGCTGCGGGTGGAGCCTGAATACTGCGGGTATGCAGGTCCTGTGGTGCGCTACGCAGGAGTTAACAACTACTTCGCCTGTCTTTTGATTATGCCGCAGAGCAACATGGTTTACCTGGCCGATCTGAACCTGAGCTCCGGCAGCCATGTTCTCGACTATTGTTCGTTCACCATTGATCCGGAGGAGTCCTACTGGATGCGCCTGGAGGTTGAAGGAACGCAATTCAGGGGAAGAGTATGGACAGGAACTCCGGGTGACGAGCCCACGGAATGGATGGTGTCGGGCACCGATAACTGGGTAAGTGACACCGGAGGAATTGGTATATACTGCTGGTCCGTTTCACCGGTAGACGAACCACTGAAATCGCTGTCTGTCTATTTTGATGATGTTCAGGTGACTGGAGATCTGGCCGGAGCCATGGAGCCCGTTACATGGGGAGGGCTGAAGGTAGTACTGTCTGACTGATCTTCTGTGTACTGTGTGATATACCCGAACTGAATCAAATGGTATCCTTCAGCCGCCTTCGCAGCTGAACAACCGGTGCCGCTGCACTGCCTCTGTTAACGGCACCGCATTTGCCGCCTGTCGTCACACTGTTATTGGTGTCGGAATCAATATGCACACAGACGCGCCCCTGATGTAAAGATATCTCTGCCCCGGGACCGCGGTTCCGGAACCCTGGCGCTTTTAAATTGTTCCAATTACCGGAGGGAGAGTTGTGGCCGGGGCAGCCTTTGATCTGTTTCCCAGGCGGACATTCCATAATATTGAGATCAGGATGAACGGAAGTTGTAAGGGAGGCTTCTCATGAAATGCGGTATCGGCTTTTCGGATTCTCTCAATTCCGCAGATGCGGCCACAGAGATGCTGGACAAAGCCCTTTCCCTGTCCGGCACGCCTGATCTTGTACTGCTGTTTACAACCGACAGCCATGATCAGGCGCAGGTGCTGAATAAGGTGAAAGACACGGTCGGAGACGCGGTAATCACCGGATCATGTGTTGCGGGAATAGTTACGGAGAAGGGCGTTCTTCAAAAAGGAACCGGCGTTCTCGCCGTTTCGGGCGAGGAACTGCAAGTGGTTTCACATCTTGAACCGAACCTGGGCAAAGATTCCGGGGTAGTCGGAGAGAAGACCGGTGACAGCTTGCTTTCTTCAGGAATACAGGATGGAATTGTATTTGCTTATCCAGACGGCTTTCAGAGCAATCTGGCTAAAGCCCTGCGGGGGATGTATAACAGAATGGGACCCGGTTACTCATATGCCGGCGGAGGTTCCGGAGACAACCTCAAGTTCTTCAGGTCTTACCAGTACACAGAGAACGGCCTTGCGAGCAACGCTCTGTCCGCGGCCCTTGTAAGCGGGATGGAAACCAGCATCGGGGTGAAGCATGGCTGGGAACCAACCGGCGAACCGATAGTGGTTACGAAGGCATCTGGGAAAACGGTGTATGAAATAAACGGCCTCCCTGCGCTGGATCTATACAAAGGCATTTTCGGCGATATCACCCCTGATGATTTTGCCAGGATCGGAATGTCCTATCCATAGGGTTTTCCCGACATCAGCGGCAACTATCTCATAAGGGATCCTCTCAAGGTTAATGAAGACGGCAGCATTGAGTTCGTAACTGAGATCGCGGCAAATGCCGTGGGCTGCATTATGGGAACCTCCCTTGATAATGTTCAGAAGTCCGCCCATGAATCGGCGAAACTGGCTGTGGAAGGGCTTAGTTCACCTGTGTTCCTTCTCTTCATGGACTGTATTTCCAGGTATCTGCTGATGGCAAAGGAGTATACCCGGGAGATCGAAGCGGTGTTCTCCGCCGCAGATGATATCCCAGCTCTGGGGGTGCTTACCTTCGGTGAGATAGGAAGCTATTCCGATGTGCCCCTGATGCATAACAAGACTGTTGTGGCCGTTGCAGGCGGAGAAAAGTAAAGATGAACAGCGGTTCCTTCTCAACATCCCTTGTTCTGGAATTGAGCGTACTGCAGGAGATAAGTTCCCTGAGGGATTCCGGTACGGTTGAAAAGCTTGTCGAAGAGGTTTCCGAGA
>ERZ795057.3035-NODE-3035-length-11898-cov-4.409356_pt1 | contig 11898 bp, 11 predicted proteins | sample MGYA00375141_ERZ795057 | MGnify/ENA primary metagenome ERZ795057 (study PRJEB30186, sample SAMN05720163) | activated sludge metagenome | isolation source: Anaerobic digester | place: Hong Kong | collected 2015-01-26 ... | reverse complement strand
GCGGGAGATGTCCCAGCCGGACAGGGCGTGCATCTCGTCCAGCTCGCGGGCACGGCGGTAGTAGAGGTCCTCCAGGTAGTCCTGTCCGGCCTCACAGCTCAGGTCGCCGGTGGCCGGGTGGGTCAGCACATACCTCACTTGGTAGTGCTCGGTGTTCGGGGTCTCCTGAAAGAACAGGTCCTGCGGGAACTTGTCGCGGCCGTAGCGCACGTGCATGCGGGTGAAGAAGACCTGGCCTCCCCCATTGGCCGCCCAGTCCACGCCGGCATCCACGAACTCGCGTGGCATCGGCGGCGGGCCCACGCAGGGATCGCACTTCATGCCGCCCCAGCTGGGCGTCACGTTCCAGGCGTATTCCAGCATCACGGCATTGCGGCCCTCCTGTCTCCAGCTGCGCTCGAACACGTCCTTGTACAGCGGTCCGAAGCGCTCCTTCAGGAACAGGGGGATGTTGCGGTCGGTGGGCAGCTTGGCGGTGCGGTAGTTCACGCTTTCCACCCGGCCCGTGCGGGTGAAGGCGTACACGATCATGTCCTGCGTGCCCCGGCTGTTGGCCATGCCCAGGCGGATCGGCAGCATGAACTTCTCGCTCTCGAAGCGCACCTGGATGGGACGCAGGAACTCGAAGCCCTGCTGCTGCATGCGCTCCAGGTCCACCTTCACCACGAAGAACTTGAGCCCGCTGCGGATGTAGGGGTCCAGCACGTCATGGGCCGTCTGCGGGATCTTGTACCCGTTGTCCAGCAACCAGTGTTTCAGACCGGTGCTCTCCTCGGCGCTCAGGATCAGCACGTCGTACTCGCCCACCTCATAGCGCGCCTCGATGGTCACGCCGTAGTCCTTTTCGCGGCGCATGGACGGGACCTTGGCGTTCGTCACTTCCGCCTCGGCGACCTCATCCATCACCATCATGTCGCTGTACAGCCATTGCTGGCAGGGGTTCTCGTCGTAGTACTCCACCAATCGCGGTGAGCTGTACTGGTCCAGCATCTGGAACACGCGCCGGTCCACGATGCGGATGTCCTGTTCGCGCAACACGGTGGGCACGGGCACCACCATGGCGAAGTCCTTGACGTCGCCCTTGAAGTCGTTGCTCATGGTGATGATGCTGCGCCGGCCGTCGCGCACGAGGATCACTTCGGAGCGGTCGTTGAACAGCGTGGCGTCGGCCTTGGCCACGTAGAATCCACAGAACGCGGAGGCGCCCTGGGCAGCAAGCAGCGCCGCGATAAGTAGCAGGTTGGTCGGTCTCATGGTGATGGAGTTTGGTTTCTAGTTGGTCGTACGGTTCATCGCTTCACGCTCAGCCTTCAGCCTTACGCGTTCAGCGTTCATCGTTTAGCCCTTAGCGTTCAGCCTTTCCACCCCCAGCCAGCGGAAGCGTTCGCCACCGAACACGCGGTCCAGGACCGGAGTGGCGGCGCTGAGGGCGAAGAGGGCCCAGATGGGCGCGGTATGCACGTAGGCCCAGCTGCCCATCACGAAGGCGATGGCGGCGACCATCATGGCCCACAGGACCCTGGCCCGAAACGCTTTCGGGGTGGTCATGGGGTCCGTGATCATGAAGCAGGCGAACAGCAGCAGGGACCCGTTCATGAGGCGGTGGCCCCAGACATCGAGGCCCCAGCCCAGGTAGAGCACGGTGCGCAGCAGATCGAGCGCGGCGAACGTGCCCAGGAAGGCGAGGGTGGTGTCGATCCGGCCGCAGCGCAGCAGCACCATCAGGCCTGCGGCCCCGACCAGAAAGACCAGCGCCACACCCGAACCCCATTGACCGGGACTGATCCACGCATCGCCGGTGAGCGCCACGGCCGCCACGATGCCCAGCATGCCCGGGTTGAAGACATGCTTGCCATCGATGCGGAGCAGGAACTTGGAGGCGATGGCCACCGCCGCGGCAAAGGCCAGCGTGAGTGGATGTCCGGCGTGCAGCAGGATGCTCAGGCCCAGTCCGGTGATGCCCGCGCTCTTCAGCGAACGCAGGTCCAGCCCGTACCGGCGGATGAAGAGGTACTGGACCCCCAGCGCGGTGCCCAGCAGCACGGCGTAGTCGCCGAGGCGAACGTCCCATTGAAGGGCGAGGATGCCGTAGAGCAGGAAGCCTCCGAGAAAGAGCAGTTGGAAGTGCCGGGGATCGCGAAGGAAGGGAATGGTGGAGCGGGGCATGGCCGGATGGTGTTTCGGCATGCTGTACACGCCACGCCGGGCCGGGTTCGATCCGGGCGGAACCTTTCCCCGGCCCTGCGCGTAGACGGCCCGTGAACACCGCCGCCGCCGTGCATGCGGACATCCGTCATATCATCCTGGTCGACGACGAGGAGGACTGTCACTTCGTGACACGGCTGGTGCTGAAGAAGGCCGGCTATACCGGCCGCATCACCTGGTTCACGCGTCCGGAGGAGGCCCTCAGCGCCATGCGCCAGGAGGAGCAGGGTCCCGAGCTGATGTTCGTGGACATCAACATGCCCGGCATGAACGGCTTCGAGTTCCTGGAGCACTGCGAACAGGAGGGTGTCCTTCCCAATGGCCACACGGCCGTGGTCATGTTCTCCTCCAGCAATCGGGCGCAGGACCTGGATCGCGCACGCCGCTTCCGTTCGGTGATCGATTACGTGGAAAAGGCCCTTACGGTCGACGCCTTCCAACACATCGTGGAGACCCGGGACCGGATCCTGAGGTCGTAGTTTTGTGCACCCACTGACCATGAACAAGATCCTCATCATCGAGGACGAGACCGTGATCTCCTTCGGCTACTCGCTCCAGCTGGAGAAGATGGGCTTCGAGGTGATCGGCACGGCACGCAGCAGCGAGGAGGCCGAACGCATCCTTGACCGCGAACGTCCCGACCTGATCATCATGGACGTCTACCTGAAAGGCCCGAAGACCGGGTTGGAGCTCGCCCAGGAGATCCATGAGAAGGATCCGATCCCGATCATCTTCCTCACCGCGTCCACCCGCCCTGACATCGTGGATGCGATCCGGGCGCTGAAGGGTTGCCATTACCTGGCCAAGCCCATCAACACCGACAGCCTGGACGAGGTGCTGCAGCGCTTCCTGCGCCATGGCCGTGGATGACGGACGACCGGACCTTCCCCTGAAGCCGGCGGACACCCCGCAGGCGGACCGCCTGCACCGCTTCGCCCACGACCTGCGCAACCGGTTGGCCGGCATGCAGGAGGTGATGCGCATGCTGCCCGCCGACGACCCCGCACAGGACGAGGAATTGCGCGGGTTCTTCGAGGGCCAGTTCTTCCATGCCCTGCGAACGGTGGAAGGGCTGCTCGACGACCTGCAGGTGGAACGCGGAACCGGTCCGTTGGAACCGACGACCTGTCCGGTGGGCGACTTGGTGGAGCAGGCCGTCTCCGATCAACGCTACCGCTTCGAACGCAAGGGGCAGCCGCTGACCGTCCAGGTGCCTTCCGATCTGAGCGTGCTGGGCGATCGCGATCATGCCATCCGCCTGTTGCAGGCCCTGCTCAGCAATGCCTCCAAGTTCAGCCCGCAGGGCGCCGCCGTGCAGGTGTACGCGGCCCGGCAGGGCGATCGGGTGCACATCACCGTCGCCGACCAGGGTGTGGGGCTTTCCCCCGACGACCTGGACCAGGTGTTCGTGCGCTATGCGGTGCTGGGATCGCGAAGCACCGACGGCGAGGCCCAGGGACGCTCCACCCTGGCCCGGGCCAGTCAGTGGGCCGTGGCCATGGGAGGCACCCTCACCGCCGCCAGCAGCGGTACCGGCAAGGGCGCCTCCTTCACGCTCTCACTTCCCGCGGCCTAGTCGGCCTCCACCAGACGGATGTGCTTGGCCACCCGCTGGCCTTTGCTGTTCACGGCCACGTTGAACTCCACCTCGTCGTCCACGTGCAGGTCCATGAAGTCCACGTTCTCCAGGTCCTCATGCAGGAAGAAGAGGTTGTTGTCCGGGTAGTGGATGAAGCCATAGCCCTTGTGCAGGCTCATCACCGTGCTGCGGTCGCGGGCCTCGGGGTCCACGAGCTCGGGTTCCTCCGTGTCCTCGTAGTCCCTGCTGCTGTCGCGCATCACGAACATCTCCCGGTACAGGGGATCGTCCTCCTTCAGGCCTTCCTCCACCAGGTCGTGCATGCCCATCGGGTAGCTCACCTCGTTCCATAGGTCAATGGAGGTCTTGGTGGTCTGCACCTGCCCGCTCTCCTCGTCGGTGAACTCGAAGTCCCAGCCCAGCAACATGGTCTTGCAGCCCAGGGCATGGAGCTTCCGGACCAGGGGCACATGGTCGCTGTCGCTGGCCACCAGCACCACCACGTCATAGCGCTTGTGCAGGCAGAGCTCGTAGGTCTCGAGCGCCATCAGCACGTCGATGCCCTTCTCCTTCTTGCGTCCCTGCATGTCGCGCAGCGGCAGGTAGTGCGTCTGTACGTTGTTGTACATGAGCACCTCGTCGAAGAGGCGGTCGTAGTACAGCTGGTTCGGCTTCTCATTGGCCTCCCGGGCGCTGAAGCGGCCCCGGAAGAAATGCGCGTCGATGATGTGGCAGAGGTTCGGCTTGGTGCCTTCCCGTTCGGCCACCAGGCTGCGCACCAGGTCGTGCAGGCCGCCGATGTGGATGCGACGGTGGTGCGGATGCACGAAGTTGTAGTAGTTGCTGACGTGGGTGAAATAGCTGCCATCGTAGAAGACGCCGACCTTCACCGCCGGATAGGCTTTCGTATCGCTCATGTGGTATGGATGTTGATAGGGGCGGCAAAGGTAATGGGCCGTTGAGCGCCCTGCCGCCGCGTAACTTGCACCGGATGACGACGCACCTCCCCCTCCTGCTGGCCCTGTGCCTGGCCGTGACGGGGGTGCGCGCCCAGGAGCTGCCGGTGGACAGCAACGCCGCGCTCACGGTCTCCGCCGCCTTCAGCGTGCCCCTGAACCATGTGCAGGTGCTGGAAAAGGCCCGCGAGGCCTGGCACGCCACCTTCGCCCAGGAACCGGGCGCAAGCCTGGCGAAGGGGGACCGTGACGACCCCACGTTCGAAGGACAGGCCTATGTGCGCTTCCGGTCCGAGCAACTCGTGGGGCGGGAGGAATCGATGGGCATCATCACCTACCGGGTGAAGGTGCAGGCCCGCAACGGCACCTGCCGCATCTCCGTCACCGACTTCCGGCACGTGGGCAATCGGGATGCCTACCGGGGTCCGATCGATGTGGGACTGCTCACCCGGAACCAGGCGCCTCCAAGGAAGGTGCGCGGCATGGGGCGCAGGAACGGACAGGAACTGTGGGTGGACCTGAAGAACGTGGCGGTGACCCGCGCCGAGGAATTGGTCGCCGCCTTCGGGGCCAACCTCCGCCAGCTGGCAGGACCCTGAGCGTAACCCTGGGGGTGTGCCTGCGTTCAACGGCCCACCTCCACCATGTTCGCACGCAATTCCTGGCGTCTCTGGCCCCTGATCGCCGCCCTCGTGGCACTGGGCTTCATCTCCTGGGACATGATGCTGATGTCCCGTGCACGGTCCGTGCAGGAACGCATCAGCGGGCAGGTGGAATTGCTCAACGACCTGGACGCGCTCGGCATGGACCTGCGGCAGCTCGCGCTGGTGCACCAGGTGGACCTGAACACGGACGGCAGGTGGTGGGAACAGGAAGTGCGCCGGTTGAAGCGCGACCACGACCACATCCTGGAGACCCATGCGAACGAGCCGGGCATCGAAGATCTCCGCCGGGTGCTGGAGGCCCGATTCCAGCAGATCGACAGCCTGCATCAAGGCAGCCTGTCCGGTGTACCCGAACGCGACCAGATCAAGGCCCGTGCGGCCGTATTGAAGATTATCCTGCAACGGGCGGAAAAGGCCGTGGAGAACACCGCCCGCCTCGTGCATGAGCGGGGGCTGCGCACACAGACGGCCGCCCTTTCCGACCACTGGGACCATGCCCAGGTGCTGTTGGTGATGGCCTGCCTGCTCGCCGTGGTGTTCGCCTGGCTGGTGGGGACCAACCGGAAGCTGCTGAGCGAGAGCCGCGGGCATGGCACCCTGTTGGCCGACGCCAAACAGAAACTGGAGCAGACCAACCGCGAACTGCGGGAGACCATGCTCAGCAAGGAGGAAAAGGAGGTGATGATCAAGGAGATCCACCACCGCGTGAAGAACAACCTGCAGATCGTGAAGAGCCTCGTGCGCTTCCAGATGGACCAGGTGGAGGACCCGAACGTGCGCGAGCTGTTCAACGAATGCATCACCCGCGTGGGCGCCATGGCCCTGGTGCACGAGCAGACCTACCTGAGCAAGGACCTGGCGAACATCGATGTGCGCACCTACCTGGACCAGCTGGTCCGCGACCTCACGCATGTCTATTCCATCGATACGCGCCTGCAACTGGACGTCGACATCCGCACGCACACGCTTGGCGTGGACACCCTGGTGCCACTGGGGCTGCTGATCAACGAGGTGATCTCCAACGCGCTGAAGTACGCCTTTCGCGGCCGTGACGAGGGACGCATCTCCGTGTTCCTGGACGGTAACGAGGAAGGTGGGCTGCACCTGCGCATCGGCGACAACGGCGTGGGGCTTCCCGGACGTGACAAATGGGACCGACCGAACTCCCTGGGCATGGAATTGATCCATACCCTGGCCGGCCAACTGGACGGCAGCATCGAGCTGCTACCGGGAAATGGCACCGTGTACGAGCTGGTCTCGGATCCCGGCCGCCACCGCCGCGTGGCCTGAGCCCCGTCCGTCCTTCACCCACCGGCCCGTCCCTCGGGCCCAGGCACGCATCGCTCTGCGAACAGGCGGGTGGCTACCTTCGCGGCCCTACCCCTGTTGCCATGCGTACCGCACCCATCTTTGCCGCCGCGTTGCTCGCAGCCTGCGGCAGCGCTCCGGACACCACCATGACCGAGGAGCCCATCACCTACCCCGAGACCCGCCGCGACACGACCGCCGGGGACACCCTGCACGGCACCTTCGTGCCCGACCCCTACCGCTGGCTGGAGAACGACACCAGCGCGGAGACCGCCGACTGGGTGAAGCGCCAGAACGCCGTCACCGATGCCTACCTCGCGAAGATCCCCTTCCGCCAGGCCATTGCCGACCGCTACGAGGAGCTGTTCAACTACCCGAAGGTGGGCGCCCCGCGCAAGGTGGGCGACCTCTTCTTCCTCTACAAGAACAGCGGCCTGCAGAACCAGAGCGTGATCTACATGCGCAAGGGCATCGATGGCGAGGACGAGGTGTTCATCGACCCCAACGCGATCGATCCCGACGGCACCACCAGCATCGACCTGATGAGCTCGAGCATGGACGACCGCTACATCGCGGTGAACGTGCAGAAGGCCGGAAGCGACTGGCAGGAGATCGAGATCTGGGACCTGAGCACCATGACCAAGCTGGACGACAAGCTGGAGTGGGTGAAGTTCAGCGGCACCGCCTGGTACAAGGACGGCTTCTTCTACAGCCGCTACCCCACCCCCGCGAAGGGTACCGAGCTCAGCGCCGCCAGCCAGTGGCAGAAGGTCTACTACCACAAGGTGGGCGACCCGCAGGAGAAGGACGTGCTCGTGTACGAGAACACGACCAACCCCAACCTGTACATGGGCCTTGGCGTCACCGAGGGTGAGGAGTATGCCACCCTGTACGTGAGCACGGGAACCGATGGCTACAGCATGTACTACCACGACCTGCGCAAGGGCGGCATGCCCACCCCCGCCACCACCTGGCAGGTGCTGCAGGACGGCTTCGACCAGAAGACGAGCATCGTGGAATACGTTCCAGAAGGCGTGCCCGGCGTGGGCGGCAAGTTCCTGGTGCAGACCGATGTGAACGCCCCCAACTACCGCCTGGTGGCCGTGGATCCCGCCAAGCCCGGACCGGAGCACTGGGTGGACATCATCCCCGAACAGCCCGAGCTGCTGCAGAACGTGAACACCGGCGGCGGCAACCTCTTCGCCAGCTACCTGAAGGACGCCACCACGCGCATCTACCGCTACGCCCTGGACGGCACGGGCAAGGACGAGATCGAGCTCCCGGGTCTTGGCAGCGCCGGCGGTTTCGGCGGGAAGCGGGACGACACCTACTCGTTCTACTCCTTCAGCAGCTTCACGGACCCCGGCAGCACCTTCAAGTACGACTACGCCAGCGGCGAGAGCAGCCTGTACTACCGCCCCGAGCTCAAGTTCGACCCCGATCAGTACACCTCCGAGCAGGTGTTCTTCACCAGCAAGGACGGCACCCAGGTGCCCATGTTCATCGTGCACCGAAAGGACGTGAAGCCCGGCGGTGCGCCCGCCCCCACCCTGCTTTACGGGTACGGTGGCTTCAACATCAGCCTGAGCCCCTGGTTCAGCACCTCGCGCGTGATCCTGCTGGAGAACGGTGGCGTGTTCTGCCTGGTGAACCTGCGCGGCGGCGGGGAGTACGGCGAGGAATGGCACAAGGCCGGCATGAAGGAGAAGAAGCAGAACGTCTTCGACGACTTCATCGGGGCGGCCGAGCACCTGATCGCCCAAGGCTGGACCGACAGCGACCACCTGGCCATCCAGGGCGGCAGCAACGGAGGCCTGCTGGTGGGCGCCGCCATGACCCAGCGGCCCGAGCTCTTCAGCGTGGCCATCCCCCAGGTGGGCGTCATGGACATGCTGCGCTTCCACAAGTTCACCGCCGGTTTCGGCTGGGTGCCTGAGTATGGCAGCGCCGAAGCCTCGAAGGCCGAGTTCGACTACCTGCGTGCCTACAGCCCGCTGCACAACCTGGCCCCGGACAATTGCTACCCCGCCACGCTGGTGATGACGGCCGACCACGACGACCGCGTGGTGCCCGCGCACAGCTTCAAGTTCGCCGCCGAACTGCAGCGCGTGCAGGCCTGCGCCAAGCCCACGCTGATCCGCATCGAGACCAGCGCCGGGCACGGGGCCGGCAAGCCCACCAGCAAGATCATCGAGGAGCAGGCCGACATCTGGAGCTTCGTCTTCGACCGCATGGGCGTGACGCCGGACTACGCCATGGGCGAGGAACCGAAGTAGTCCACCTCTCCCTCCACCAGTTCGAAAGCCCCGGTCCGCACGGCCGGGGCTTTCTCATGGCCCGCCTCACATCTGCTCCAGCACCACCACCATGGTCGCGAACATGGTCGCGGCAAGGAGCACCACGGCCACCGCGCTCACCACAAGACCGGACAACAACGAGCGCAACCACCCGATGGCATGCACCTTGCGAAGCGCGAGCACGATATGGACGAGTCCCTGGATGCCGGCCGCGATCGCGATGCCCGTACCCAGCGCCACGTCCACCATGTGCAACAGGGCGAAGGCCAGCAACACGAAGGCCGCCCAATGGAAGGCGGTGACCAGGTGCACCACGTAGTAGGCCTTCCAGAACAGCAGCTTCAGCACCAGGGCCACCAGCGGTACGATCAACAACAGCGGCAATGGCAACTGACGACGATAGCGTTCCAACACCACCGGCATCAGTCCCTGGTGGTTCACCAGGATCAGCTTGCTGCCGAAGCGATCGGCCAGGTCGCCCTGGTCCAGGTGCGCACGCTTCCAGGCCTCCACGCCCATGCTGTCCACCTCGGCCAGGGCTCCATCCATGCCGGAAATGGTGACCCCCGGCTTCTCGTTGTCGATCAACCGGCCATCCTGAACGAAACTGTCCTTCGTGGGAAAGGAGAAGATCAGGAAGGCCACCACCGAGATGAACACATAGAGCCGGACCGGAGGGATGTAGCGCACATGCCTGCCCGCCACGAACTCGGCCGTGAGGTGGCCCGGCTTGAACAGCAGTTTGGGCAGGCTTCGGAACACCTTGCTGTCGAAGGCGAAGTTGTCCCGCAGGATGTCCAGCAGCATCTGCCCCACGGGCACCACGCGCTCCCGCTGTTCCTGACCACAGGCGGAACAGTACCGGGTATCCACCACGAGGGAAGTGCCACAATTCGGGCAGTTGCTTGCCGCCATGCCGCAAAGATGCGGGAAGCCCCGATATCCGCGGCGGCCGGATACCTTTAGCTGCCTCATCACCCACCCATGCACCACCGTCGCGGCATCACCGTCGAGCGTTTCCTGCACATCGTGCTCGTCTCGGCCATCGTGGTCCTGTCCCTGTTCCTGCTGAACGCCGTGCGGGACGTACTGCTGCCCTTCGTGTTGGCGCTGGCCATCGCCTATCTGATGTACCCGTTCATGCTTCGGGTGCAACGGGTGGTGCGGCTGCGGGCACTCGCCGCCTTGATCACCGCGCTCATCGCACTGCTCGTGATCGGCGGCCTGGTCTGGCTGGTGGCGGACATCATCACCCTGGAGGTGAAGGAGCTCCGGCGGTTGCTGGGCGACAGGTTGACCACCGATTCCCTGATGGGCGAGGCCATGGCGCTGGAACACCAGGTGCTGGGGTCCGTGGATGCCAATGAACTGAAGGCGATGGTGTCCCCCGAGCGCCTGCAGGAGCTGGGACAGAAGGCCGTGCCCGGGTTCCTGAAAGGCGTGTCAGGCGTGCTGGGCGTGCTGGCCACCCTGGGCACCATCGGGGCCGTGGCCTTGTACACCTTCTTCATCCTGATGGACCAGGAGCGCATCATCGATGGCATCCGGAGCCTCTTCCCCAGCCGGTCGCGCGGGCTGCTGAAGGAGGTGGTGCAGGACCTGGCACGCGACCTGAACATCTACTTCCGCGGACAGTTCCTGGTGAGCATGGGGCTGGCGGTGGTGTACGCCACGGGCTTCAAGCTGATCGGCCTCCCGGTGGGCATCGGCATCGGCATCCTGGCCGGGCTGCTGAACATGGTGCCCTACATGGCCATCCTCAGCATCGTGCCCGCCACCTTCAGCGCTGCGCTCATGAGCCTGGACACCGGCGATGCCTTCACGGCCATCATGGCCCAGGTGCTGATCGTCTATGCCGTGGCCATCGTGATGGACAACATGGTGCTCACGCCACGCATCCTGGGCAAGGCCACGGGGCTGCCTCCCGCCATGGTGCTGCTGGCCCTCTCCGTCTGGGGAAGCCTCATGGGCCTGCTTGGCATGATCCTGGCCCTGCCCTTCACCACGGTGCTGATCGCCTACCTGAAGCGCTATGTGCTGGAACCTGCACCACAGGACGGCACGACCAGTGATGGACCGGCCTGAATTCACCCTCCGTCCCTGGCGGGAGACCGACCTCCCGTCCCTGGTGAAGTACGCCAACGACCCCACCGTGGCGGGCAACCTCATGGACACCTTCCCCCACCCCTACACCGAGGATGACGGGAAGGCCTTCCTGCAGCGCTTCATGGCGAACGACCCGCAGCTGGTGCTGGCTATCGAGGTGGATGGTGAAGCCGCCGGTGCCGTGGGCATCCACCCGCAGGGCGACGTGTACCGCCGCAACGCCGAGCTGGGGTACTGGCTGGCCAAGCCGCACCGCGGAAAGGGCATCATGACCGAGGCCGTGCAACAGGCGGTCGAACGTGGCTTCCGGATCCTGCCGGACATCGATCGGATCTTCGCCCGACCCTATGGCAGCAACGCCGCTTCACAACGCGTTCTCGAGAAGGCCGGCTTCACGCTGGAGGCCCGGCTCGTGGGCACCTTCTTCAAGAACGGACGCGTGGAGGATGAGCTGATCTATGCAGTCCGGCGCAGCTAGCGCTTTACCACGCGCACCCGCCGCTGCAGCTCAGGCAGCTCCACCAGGTAGCCGCCCGGAGCCAGGCGGGACAAGTCCAACACACCATGATAGCGGGTGCTGTGGACCTCCCTTCCCATGAGATCGCGCACCACTACGAGCATGCCGGTGCGCACGTCATCGCCATTGAGGATTAGCGGCCCGTTGGTGGGGTCGGGGTACGCCAGCAAGGGGGAGGTCGCCGCGCCCTCCTCCACCGCATTGAACGTGCAGTTGGCCTGCCATGAAATCTCCGGTGTGCGCTCCTGCCAGCTAAGGCCCAAGG
>ERZ795057.3034-NODE-3034-length-11899-cov-4.078943_pt1 | contig 11899 bp, 10 predicted proteins | sample MGYA00375141_ERZ795057 | MGnify/ENA primary metagenome ERZ795057 (study PRJEB30186, sample SAMN05720163) | activated sludge metagenome | isolation source: Anaerobic digester | place: Hong Kong | collected 2015-01-26 ... | reverse complement strand
ATCATTGGGATTCCAGGCAAAGGTCTGCCCCCAGTTAATCCGCTGTCGTCCAATGGTGGCAACGAAGTCTCCAAAAGTAAATTCGGCCAGCAACCTGTCCAGCATGGAGGAAAGGACCATATTTGATTCGTTTCCCAGCGAATGACCATATGCCCAGCTCAAATCCATCCACCCCCGGTCAATCTTAGCCTGATCAGTATAGCCGGCAGGCAACAGCAGGCTGTCGCCTGTAATAAAGCGTGTTCTTGCCTGTACTGATATATGTAGCCAGTCGGCAGGATAGTATTCTACATTTAACCTGTTGTGTACCTGGTTTTGCCATAGCCAACCCAGTGGTTCCACGTGGTATAGCGACTGCATATCATTCAGGTAGCCATTGATACTTAAATTTTCCTGTCCCGAAACCGGAGGAAAGAATAATAAAATTATCAGGGTCACCTGAAGGGACCTCCATCCTGTCCTTTTCCTTGCTATTTTCACAATCAACGGGTGATTTTTAGTTTTTTCGTTCGTCGGAAAGCACTTTACCGTCTTCAATCGTAATAACCCTCCGGGCTCTTTTCACCACACGCGCATCATGGGTTGAGAAAATAAAGGTGATATTCTCCTCCCGGTTCAGGTTTTCCATGATTTCAATGAGTGTTTCGGTGGATTTGGAATCCAGATTGGCGGTGGGCTCATCAGCAAGGATAAACCTGGGTTTGGAAGCAAGGGCGCGGGCAACAGCTACGCGTTGTTGCTGTCCGCCGGACAGCTTTGACGGCCGGCTGTTGGCCCGGTCACCAAGACCCACAGCCTTAAGCAATTCCATGGTTCGTTCCTCCCGTTCCTTTTTTGGCCATTTTTGAAGATTCATTATAAACTCAACATTCTCAGCCGCAGTTAGCACGGGGATCAGGTTATAGGACTGGAACACGAATCCGATATTTTTCATGCGGAAGTCAATGAGTTGTGATGATTTATATGCAGCCAGGTTCACCTTGTTCACAATGATTTCTCCTTCTGTGGGCTGGTCAAGGCCTCCGATCATATTAAGCAGGGTGGTTTTCCCGGACCCCGAAGGGCCTACAATAGCCGCAAATTCTCCTTCATCAAAATCAATAGAGACACCATTCACAGCATGAACTTTTACCTCCGAACTATTATAAATCTTGTGTACATTTCGTAATTCAAGAACTTTCATGATTTGACGTATTTATTGTTTTTATTCTGTTCTGAGTGCGTCAGCCGGATCAAGCTTAAGAGCTTTTATGGCTGGGTAAATTGCAGATAAAATCCCGGTAATGATGATCAGGATCGTAACTGTTATAAAAAATGTGCCTGATATGGAAGGGTAAATATGCGATGAAAAACCCATGGCTTCGAATCCTTCGGAGACACTCGAAATACTGATGCCTTTTGAAGCGACGGAAATAATGAATAACCGGCTGATTACCATGCCGGCCACGCCTCCCACCAGGCTCAGGAATACGGATTCTGCCATGATCATTGAAAAGACTCGTCTTTTATTCATGCCAATAGCAGTTAGCATGCCCAGTTCCTTGGTCCGCTCGAGTACAACCATCAGCATGGTATTGACAATGCCAAAGGATAGTGCCGCGAGGATAATAAGCAGGAAGACCCCGTTGAATTTTTGTACCATCAGTACCATCATGGCCAGGTCGGGTGAAATTTCTTTCCAGCTTTCAACCTGAAGGCCTGGCATTTCAGTCCTTAATTTTTTTGCCAGGGGCAGGGCTTCATCCCGGTCGTTTACTTTTACCAGTATCTGGTGACAGCTGTTTGCATCTATGCCGGTGAGCCTCTCCAGGTCCGTCCTGAGAATGAAGACCTGGGATTTCTCGAAAACACTGTTGTTTACATCATATATACCTGCAATCCTGAACATGGCTCCCGTTTGCATGAGGTTTTTATCCAGAAAGGTCATAGTGATTTTGGACCGGTCCCTGAAATGCCATGCTCTTTTCATAATATCTGCTCCGTATTTTTTCACTTCTGTTCTGGAAAGAGCAGCCTGGACTTCTTTGCTGAATGCTTTTTCACCGGGGAATTGTTTATTGACCAAAATATCCAGTTTACTTAGCGTCTCCGGCGGAATTCCACCTGAAGCAAGACTGTCAATGGCGGCCTCATCCAGGCTGAATCTTATTATGTTAAGATCCTTTGCCAGGTCCTGTCCGATATATGCCAGGTTGTGACGACCCGGATCTTCAAAATAGGATCCGGTTCCGGGGATCAGTGTTTTGTCCAGGGAAAGGATCTTCTTTTCTGCCTCGGGATCAATACCATTCAACTGAATTCCCACGCTTTTTGAAGCGGTATTTGCTATGGCATTGACAAGCAGTCGTTGGGCAACACCTGTTACGTCTTCATTCCTGAGGATAAGCTTACTCACCGAGTCGGCATTATTGATTGTCAGGTTGATTTCAAAATTCTCCCTGAACTGTTCCCTGTTTACCTGTATATGCGCCATCTCCTGGTTCAAGGCCGCATCCACCCGCTGTTCGATGGTTCCATTCATAAGCCCTACGGCAAAGACCCCGGCAAATATTCCAATGGTTATGGAAGTAATAACGACCAGGCTTCGGGTCCTGTTTCGCCACACATTTTTCCAAGCAGTTTTGTATATCATTTTTGTTGATTTTAAGCGCGAAGCGCATGAACAACCTGAAGCTTCATAATTTTCCTTAACGGATGAATAAGAGAAAGAAATACCATGAAAAGTACCACTAGTATTTGCCAGAGGAAGTAAAGATTTATGGATGCGAATACCAGTTTGGGCTCAAAGTCATATTCTTCCATCATATGAGCCAGTTCTCCCTTGAAAACAATGGGGTGATGTACTCCAAATAAAATAATAGGTATACAGATCAGTGCCCCGATCAGTATGCCTAAGAGTCCGATATACAGCATTTCATAACTCATGACTGCTGCCAGTTTTTTCTTTTGCATACCAATGGCGACCAGCACTCCAAACTCCCTTCTTCTTTCTGCCGTCATCATCAGAACGGTCCCGAAAATACCAAAGGCTATTACCAGGTAGAGTATTCCAATCATAAACATGCCGCTGACATTGTCTGCTTCCATCTGCTGAATAATGACATCATTCATTTCATACCAGTCGATGAGCCGGGTTCCCGGCGGTGCGGTTTCTGAAAGCCTTTCTATAGTGGATTTCAGGGATTTATCTTCGTTATCTTTCAAATGAAGCACTACAGAAGTAAGATTCTGCCCCGAATTATATAATTGCTGGGCAATATCAAAAGGCAGGTAAACCACGCTGCCGCTTATTTCCGAAGTGGGAAGTTTGATCAGTCCTTTTATCTCATATTTACCTGCTGCAGTACTTCCGTGATACCCCTGGCTGAGAAGCACCAGTGTATCTCCCGGATAAAGTTCAAGGTAGCTTGCCAGCTTTTCACCCAGCCAAACGCCTGGTTTTCCAGGAGCTATGGGATCGCCACGAAATCCTGCATATTTCTTCAAAATCGGGATGTATTCTTCTGCTTTATTTTTGTCAAGTCCAAGGTCCGATAAAAGCCTTTCGTCTCCTGAAAAGCAAGCGTTTTCATATACCGGGAGCAATTTCTTTGTTTTGTCAGGGATAGATGGTTCGTTTACCAGGGAAGCAATGGCCTCCGGGGTGAGTTTGTATTGTACCACCCTGGATTTAATATTGGATAACAGGCTTTCTTTTTCAGGATCAATACCCAGCACCATTACTCCCTTGGTATTTTGTCCCCCTGCTGCAAGAGCAAAAGATTCGAGTCTGGGTATCACATCATCCACATTCTCGTCGCCCAGGAGCCAGTCCCTAACTTCGGAGGTGTAGGGAAAACTGTTGTCAATGGTTTTTTCATCCCACCAGTTCTCTCCCTGTAGCTGCACATATCCACTATAGGACTCAATAACGTTCCTGTACATATACGCATAGGAACCGGTCTGAAGAGAACGCATCAGGAGAGCAAAGAATATCGCAAAGAAAACCGAAGCCGATGTGATCATGGTACGCCGACGGTTTCTCCAGAGGTTTCTCCACGCAAGTTTATAATTCTGCATTGTTCAATTAATTAATTAGATAAAATACGATAAAGAATAAAAAATCAATTATATATACTATCTATCGTATCCTTTTCATATTCTGTTGAGAGAAGAATGAGTCCTCCATCGGAGCATTAAACTTGATCTCTTTGATCTGAACGATCGTTTTTTGCCCTTCTTCATCTGCAGGTATCAGTTCTATTCGGGTAGGGATCAATCTGCCATCCATTTGCCTGATATCACTCCCTGTTTCCGTACGAATGAGATAACCGTCTTCATCGTATAACTCGGCTTTCAGAAAAAGGAAATCCTTTTTATCAATCCATCTGACCTGGTACCCCCAAATCACCGCGGCATCTTCTTTCGCGGTCATTTTAATTTTATAACAATTCCGCCCTTCAATGACTTCTTCTCCTACTATTTCATGGGTATAATCCCTGACCAGCGAGGATTCATGAAGAATATCGTCATTGGTATAGTCAGAGCCCATCCATCCCTGCGACATCATGGAAGGAGGCAGCTTGATGAGACGGCTGATGGACGGATTCCATGTCCACATTTCATTGTCGCGTTTAAGAAAGGTCTGCCCTTTTTCCCTGGCAGGGGCTGTTATCAGTGTTAGAGAATTTTCTGTTCCCTTGTTCCAGGATTTAAACTCAATGGTGCGCTCCCAGGTCGGACGAACAACCGTCATGGCCATTACAGCAATCCCGGACTCCTCTCCATTAAATTTATCATCTGCTTTTTTTATGATATCTGCTGCCGACAGGCCCGTCTGGGCCAAGCTTGTTAAAGACAGAGTCAGCAATATCATACTCATCAATGATTTCATGGTTTATATTTTTTATGTGTACATCTTAATAATACGATCTTCCAGTTTTTCCAGCAGCAAATCCGGTATTTCAGTAATCTTCTGATAGAATATTGTTACCATACCAAGTCCTTCAATGATTACTGCCAGGTTCAGCATCTCTAATTCCGGGTCTTCAAAACCCTGCTGTTTGAAATAGAGGTAGAACATCTCAAAAAAAGTATCCATACCCTCAACCATGGCACTGTTTTGAAGGTATTGCATTACATTGGGTTGTATCACCAGCCCAAAGAATTTTAGCCAGTGCTCCTTGTCCTGATGCATCAGCTGGAAAGTTTTTCGAATGAATAAAGCAAATTCCTCCCTGGTCAGTACTCCGTCGTGATTCGGATCAAAGTATTGCATGATCTCCTGAATAGCGGCATGGATTATCTCCTGTAATAGCTGTTCCTTACTTTCAAAGTAGTTATACATCAACCCTTTGGAAATCCCCGCCTGTTTGGCCAGACTGGAAATGGATACATGTCCGTATCCTTCCCTGGCAAACATTTCCATGGCAGTTTCCATGATCTGCTTCCTGCGAGATTCGCGAATCTGTTCGTTCTGTTCCTGTGTTCTGGGCATGATTATTTATGACTGAACGTTCGGTCAAAATAAAAAATTTATTTTCACACATCCAAAAAAAATTTGACTTTTTTATTTTTGACCTGTAACTTTTCAAAACTTGAACCGTCTTATCACCGGAACCCTGAACTGAAAATGACACTGGAAGAGTACAATAAAGCTGTAGATCAATACGCTGATAACGTATATCGTTTTGTCTTAAAAAACTGTAAGACAGAAGTTCTTGCACAGGATGTGGTTCAGGATTCCTTTGAGAAATTATGGATGAAGATGGATACGGTTGAGGCTGAAAAAGTAAAATCATATCTGTTTACTACCGCTTACCATACCATGCTTGATCTGCTACGCAAGGAAAATCGCATGGGCGAATTTAATAAGGACGAAGAGGAAAGTGTTTCACATGAGGATCAGTATTCGGGATTGAGCGAGGTGTTGGAGGAAGCGTTGGGCCGCTTGCCTGAGATTCAGCGAAGCGTGGTGTTGTTGAGAGATTATGAAGGATATTCATATGAAGAGATTGGAGAAATTACCGGATTGAATGAATCACAAGTCAAAGTATATATTTACCGGGCAAGACTGAGCCTGAAGAATTACCTGGTAAAAATGGAGAACATAATTTAAAATAATGAACATTAACAGGGACAATTACGAATCTTATTTCATCGATTTCATCGAGGGAAATCTTTCCCCCGACGATGAAAAAGTATTGCAGGCGTTCCTGAAATTTAATCCGGACCTTGCAGAAGAGTTGAACAGTCTTGATTTTTCAGGTTTACCACTTGTTGAAGTTGAGTACCCGGGAAAGGAGAAACTGCATAAAAAACTGCCCGCACCTGGCGATCACCTGACGGCGGAATCATTCGAACTATTTTGTATTGCCCGGATGGAAGGCGATTTAACAGACAGCCAGGAGGAAGAATTTAGTGATTTTCTGGATAACCACCCGGAATTGACTGAGAAATACACAATGCTGCTTAAGACCAGGATACCCGCAACAGAAGTAAGCTATCCGCAAAAGGAGATGCTTTACAGGAAGGCACCGGTATTCCTCTGGAGAAGGACATTAATTCCCATGGCTGCCGCCGCAGCAATTATCCTGTTTTTTTATACCGGAGTGTTAAGGCAACAACCCGTGGAAATTATATCCCAGTCTGTGGAACCGGTAAAGTCGGATATGGAAGTGATTGCTGAGCCCGAAGAGAAAGTGCCCCCGGTAAACACTATTCCCGCAACCGTTAAGGTAATTAAGAAAACACAGGCCCCGGTCCCGGTATCCAATTATAAACCGGCAAAAAAGACAGAAAAATCCTCCGGCACTGAGAAGCCCACCGCTGAGAAAGTCAAAATTGCCAGTGTTGGGAAGCTGGATTTGAGAAATACTGTAAAAGATGAGTTTCAGGTGAATTATGACCGGATCAATTATCAGCCGGTGAGTTCTCCATCAATTCACCTCTCTTCATTGTCACCCATCGATGTTGCCAGGTACCATTATCAAAAGGCCTCTGAAGCGATGGAGGACGAAGATGTACTGATCCTGAAACTTGCCAGCAGCGGATTGAGAGAATTGAACAGAATTACCGGTTCAGATGCACAATTGCTTGCAAGCAGGGATGAAGAAGGGGACATTTCCGGTATCAGGTTTAAATCGAGGTACCTGAATCTTACCGCTCCCATTTCAAAATCTGAAGAATAGAAATCCAGGTTTCACTTCCCCCGGAATACATTCTTTCACTATTTTTGTCCGAAAAGAATTCTTTTGGTAAAAGGTCTTGTTATAAAATCCACAGGAAGCTGGTATACGGTACGCGATGCTGAAGGTAACACCGTTGCCTGTAAGATCCGGGGCTCATACAGGATCAAAGGCCTGCGATCCACCAACCCTGTTGCAGTGGGAGACAGGGTGGAATTTTCCGTGCTGGATGACGGTAGCGGTATTATATCCCACATTGAAGACCGCAAAAATTATATTATTCGAAGAGCCTCCAATCTTTCCCGTGAATACCAGTTGATTGCCTCAAATATTGACCAGGCCGTGCTGGTGATCTCACTCGTTCAACCAAAAACCCTTATGGCTTTTGTAGATCGTTTTCTGGTTTCAGCTGAAGCTTTCAGGATTCCGGTAGTTCTATTATTTAATAAACTGGACCTGTATGGCGAAGAAGAACTAATCCAGATGAATAGCCTGGTTGAAATATATGAAAATATCGGATACCAGTGCCTGGCAGTTTCCCTAAAATCAGGCCTGCATACTGATAAACTGAGGGCTCTATTTGCCGGTAGCACCAGTGTTGTTTCCGGTAATTCTGGTGTAGGGAAGTCCACCCTCCTGAATTTCCTGGATCCGGAGCTCAACCTGAAAACTTCTGAAGTTTCTTCCTCTCACCAATCGGGCCAGCACACGACAACCTATGCTGAAATGTTTCTCCTTCCTTCAGGAGGGTATGTAATTGATACTCCTGGAATTAAAGGATTCGGAACCGTTGATATTGAAAAAAATGAGCTGTTCCACTTTTTCCCTGAAATATTCAAAATAAGCGCCGGTTGCAGGTTTCACAATTGCCTTCATTTAAATGAACCAGGTTGTGCCGTAATTGATGCCGTCATTTCAGGAGAGATAAGTGAATCAAGATACCTGAGTTATCTTGGCCTGATGTCTGATATGGGCGATAAATACCGGAAATAACTCACAATCTATTATTTTAATATGTATTTTTAGAACTGAATATGAAGAGAACAGCTCTTCACCTAGACTGGATTTCCATGAAGCGCGCAAACCTCACAGCCTTTATCTTGCTTGGCTTTCTGCTGGTAATGAATGTGTTTTCATTTATCAATATTAATTCCCGATTTATTTCATTTCTTCACTCATCCCTTCATCAGGAGGTTAGTATCTGTGGCGAATACATGGAGGAACAGCTGGGAAGCTTTGAAAGTGATCTCAACGGTCTCCTTTATGACTATAATTTTGCAGATATTTTTGATGATGAAGAAACCTATACGCTAAGCGAAAAAAGTATTGAGATATTTTATTACAAGTATCGGGACCTGGTGAAGAATGTCTATATTTTTGATAATAAGAAAAACTATTTTGGCTTGTATATCAATGATAATGAAGTGGTTATTGATACATTTCCCAGGCAGCGTCAGTATCCGCTGGTTCCACGTCATAAGGTTGAGGAGAAGGGAGGGACCTACATTTATCATTATCCCTACTTTGCAGATGATAAGGTAAGTGGAAATATTATTGTGGAGATCGACTTTGAGTCTTTTGCCAGGAAAATCTTTGCTTTTTATCCCAAAGGGAAAACCATTACCTGGCAATGGGTATTAAATTCCGATGGAGAGATATTATCCTCTGATTTTCCTTCCGGGAGCCAGGTCAGCTCCCTCGAGATCATCGCTGACAGTATCGATATGATATCTTCGGGCCTGATCAAACACATGATCAGCGACGAAACATACGGGGAGAGTAAAGTAAATTCGGCATACTATCCGCTGAGCATTTTCAACAAGAGCCTGGGAATTGTATTTTCCGTAAGGCAGAAGGAATTCAACCGGTTCTTTATTCAGCAAAACATGATGATTTCCATCATCTCCTTCCTGCTTTCCCTGGCCTTGATTTTCTATCTGCTTTATATCATTGGGCACAGGGCCAGAACCCAGGAAAGATTGAAAATGTCAGAAATTGTGTTCAGACAGATCATGGAGAATTTCCCCGTCGGAATTGTGGTGCTGGATGCAGGTGATATTATCAGGCATATCAATGGTACTGCACAAAAAATGCTTTTCAATAATATTCATGAGAATATGGTGGGGAAGGATTTTTCTACACTGATCACACACTCTGAAAATTACCTGTTAAAAGACGATACCCTGTCTCAGGATATGTCGGATTATATTTTTTATGAGAAAGACGGTGTTGAAACAGTAATCTACAGAATTGAACTGGAAACCCGTATTGGAGGCGAAAGTCTGAAACTTGTTGCGCTGGTGGATGTGTCTCCCCTGGAAAGGAGCCGGAGGCAGGAGGTAGCTGCAAACAGGACAAAATCAGATTTCCTGGCTGCAATGAGTCATGAGATCCGCACTCCCATGAATGGTATACTCGGGATGATCGCCCTCTTGATGGATTCTACCGGATTAAAGAAAGAGGATAGAGACCGGCTGACGGTAATTAAGAAGTCGTCTGACCTCATGATGACCATCATTAATGATATCCTGGATTATTCCAAGATTGAAGCAGGTAAAATGTTGCTGGAGGAAATCCCTTTCCGTGTCAGAACGGAGATTACCCTGATCCAGGATCTGTTTCAGCCACTTGCCGGAGAAAAAGGACTTACCATTGATACGCAAATTAATACCAGCGTACCCGACAGACTCATTGGAGATCCATTCCGGCTCAGACAGGTAATTTCAAACCTGGTCAGTAATGCAGTTAAGTTTACAGAGAAGGGAAAAATTGTTATCGGTGCTGATCTTCTGGAGAATGTGAAAGGCCGAATACAGGTCCTTTTCTGGGTGGAAGATTCTGGCATCGGGATTCCAAAAGAGAAGGTGTCAGGTATATTTTCCGGATATAATCAGTCAGGCTCATCTATTGCCAGGAAATTCGGAGGAACTGGCCTGGGGACTACCATTGCCAAGCAGCTTGTTGAATTGATGAATGGAGAGATATGGGTAGAAAGCCCGTCCAGGAACCTGGGGACAAAATCCACTCCGGGCTCCAGGTTCAGCTTTACAGCGGAATTCTATTCCAATGAAAGAATGGAAAAGAATTTTAAATACGATAGTATTTTCAGCCTGAACAAGCTTACATTTCTTTTCCTTACCAGGGAATCCTCACCGGAGCGGAATAAAATCTACCAGGTACTTACAAATTTCGGCATCAATATAGTAACCAAGGTCTATCAGGATAGCAATATCGATTCCGTGGTGCATCATCTGCAATCCAAAAGCGATTTCTACCATATGATCGTAATTACAGATAAAGAAGGACAGGATGGATTTTCTCTTGCGCAGCGTATTAAGGACGACGGGCTTATGGAAACAATTCCTGCCATGTTCGTGTCTGCCAACGATCGGCCGGGGAATTATAAATTGGCCAGGAAATTATGTATCGACTATTACCTGATTGAACCCTTTGAAACCAAGGAAATATTTGATATCATAAACGAGGTCTTCCCTACACTCAAGGACAAAGCCGGAATTATTAGCACACTTAATGCACTACCGGAAGAGTTGAATATCCTTGTTGTGGAGGATAATGTTATTAATCAGAAAGTTGCACAGACCATTTTTAAAAATATTGGTTATGAGATTGAAGTAGTTTCCAATGGTGCTGAAGCAATTGCCAGGACGGTGCAGAATAGCTATGATATTATTTTTATGGACCTTTTTATGCCCGAGATGGATGGTTTTGAAGCAGCAGCTCATATCAGGGAGAAAGGTGTTACAACGCCAATTATAGCCATGTCTGCCGATGTTAATGATGAACGAAAGGAAAAAGCTTTGAAGTCAGGGATGGACCGTTACCTGGCAAAACCCACACGTATAGAAACAGTGAAGGAACTTCTTATTCAAATGTTTTCAATCCAGATAAAATAACAGCTATGAAAGCACATGATATAGACTTTAAAATTATCGGAGACGATATTCAGCTTGTTGAAATAGAACTTGATCCGCGAGAAACAGTTATTGCTGAAGCAGGTACCATGATGTACATGGACCCGGATATCAGCTTTGATACCCGGCTTGGAGATGGTTCACAGCCGAACCAGGGATTGCTTTCCAAGCTGGTATCGGCAGGAAGTCGTGTGCTCACGGGAGAGTCACTCTTTGTAACACATTTTACAAACCAGGGGAGTACAAAAAGAAAGGTAGCTTTTTCTGCACCCTATCCGGGGAAAATTGTACCCATAGAACTGGGATACCTGGGCGGCAGCCTGATCGTTCAGAATGATTCTTTTCTATGTGCCGCTCTGGGAACGAAAATTTCACTGTATTTTAACAGGAGACTCGGCAGCGGATTGGTTGGCGGAGAAGGTTTTATCCTTCAAAAACTTGATGGCGACGGCAGGGCTTTTGTTCATGCTGGCGGTACCGTCATTGAAAGGAGATTAAACAACGAGATGCTGCGTGTGGATACTGGCTGTATCGTAGGCTTTACTCCAGGCATCGATTTTAATGTGCAGGCGGCAGGGAATCTTCGCTCTATGGTTTTCGGAGGGGAAGGGATATTCCTTGCAACACTGCAGGGTACAGGAACGGTATGGTTGCAATCACTACCAATACGAAAATTGATCCAGGCAATTTCTCCTTACGGGAAAAACGTAAAAAAGGAAGGAAGATCACTTCTTGAGGGCTTCCTTGAGTAAATTGCCGTATTCTTTCAAATCATTCCGACAAACCAGATTTAGCCAGGGC
>ERZ795057.3033-NODE-3033-length-11899-cov-6.538669_pt1 | contig 11899 bp, 10 predicted proteins | sample MGYA00375141_ERZ795057 | MGnify/ENA primary metagenome ERZ795057 (study PRJEB30186, sample SAMN05720163) | activated sludge metagenome | isolation source: Anaerobic digester | place: Hong Kong | collected 2015-01-26 ... | reverse complement strand
TTCATGAACTCCCAGGCCGGAATAACACGGGCGGTAAATTCATTAGTTCTGAAGATGTCAGTCTGGTTCAGTGTTATTATGATTCCTTCCTTCAGTTTAAAGTAACCAAGTGCTTCAAACAGTCCTTCGAGCTCTCTGTCGAGATTATCTCTGTCAAGAGTGTGACAAACCTGGAAAGCAAGTGGTTTTCTGCCTTTTGGTGTTATAATAAAATCACACTCATTTTTCCCTGAATAATAATAAATTGATTTATTTGTCAGACGAAGATGATTGTATACAAGATTTTCAAGTTTTTTCCCCCGGTCATCTGTAAACGATGCCGAGTTAACTGAAATAAGTCCATTATCGGCAGAATATATTTTACGGGGGTTGATCATCTGAGCTCTGGCAGAATAGCTGAAACAGGGAACAAAGTGAAACAGATATGACGATTCAAGATGTGAAAAATACTCCATAATGGTACTCGTGGAGGTTATACCTACAGCCTGTTTCAGTTTTGAACCGGTCACACGGTTACCTGTGTTCGATATTAGCCACAGAGCCAGCCTCTGCAAACCTTTTAAATCCCTTATCCCATACCTTACAACTATATCGCGGATAAGAATATCTTCAAAGAGGTCTGACAGAATTTCTTCTCTGCCGGAAGTCACATATTCAGGGAAACCTCCGGTATTCATGAATTTTATAAAGGAATCCACACCTGCTTCATTCTCTGATGCTTCAAGAAATTCTGACCAGGAGAACGGGGAAAGTTCAATATCGACATGACGCCCTGTAAGCTTGGTGCCTAGTTCCCGGCTCAATAAAGACGCATTTGATCCGGTAATAATAATCTTACATCCTTCGTCCAGCTTCAGACGTACATATCTTTCCCAGCCTTCAACCTCCTGGATTTCATCAAAAAACAGAATCCGGGAGCCAGTTTCATTTATTATATCGTCAAGGCGAAGGAAATCGCTATTGTCAAATCCATATAGCCTGTTATCGTCAAAGTTCATGCAGAAGGCATCCGGATACATCTTTTCAATAAGCTGAAGGAGAAGAGTGCTTTTACCACATCTTCGTATACCGGTTATAATGATGCAATGCCGGGAAGGTAATTGAAACCCGGAAATTAATTCCCGTGTGACTCCTGAATCAGAGTTTTGAAGAGTCTCTTTCTGGAGTTCCCATATCTTCTTTATGTCAGATTTCAGCAACATTGATCAGTGTTTGTTGCAAATATACAATATTGTTTGATAATAACAAACGTAAGTGTAGTTTACTATCAAACAATATTTAGATCTTATGTGTGAAAAAATATGGTGTATCCACCTTCCGACCCCTTCACCCCCTCTCCCCCTCTCGCCCTCTCGCCCTCCCTCCTTCACGTAAACTAATCTCATAATAACTGTCTGTAAACCTGTATAATGATAAAAAAAGGACACCCCCCAAGAGAGTGCCCTTTCCCAAATTAAAACCAACCTGATTATTTATGCGTCAGCATAAAATCCTTAATTGTGAGATTGCCGGGGAATATGTCAACATTTTCGTAACTTACAGTATCATAATCCTCTTTCGTTGCAAATACTGAATATTTTCCTGCAGGGAGTCCGATTATTGCGTAATGGCCGAGAGTGTCGGTGTAAGCTTCAGCCACGACTGTATCCTGAGCCACCCATACCTGTGCGTTGACGATCTTAACTTTGGAAGTGTCGCTCACCATACCCATTATCCTTCCTGCTGTTGAGTTGTTGACAGCCCTGATAACCGGCTTGAAATGGAAGCCGTTGATCCCGCGGGGATTATTAAAGCTGCCAATCATCAGGAATGACCTTGAAAGGTCGAAGTCGAGAAGCAACTCGGTTGTAAGTCCGCCGGTAACATGGAATTCAGGTCTGACAAAAATTTTAATGCCTGTCTGTTTGCCGCTGGGGACTTTCACGCTGTAGGTTTCACCATCTTTTATTTTGAGGCTGGCTTCTTCAACATAAAGTCTCATGAGGTTGTAGGTGCCTGCAGGTATTTCCATTGCAAGCAGCTCCTCAGTGACACCATTCCTGAGGTCAAGAAGGTCAAAAGTAACAGTGTCTTCCATGAGAACGATAAAAGGATAGCCGTCAGGGATGCCGTCACCGGCTTTTCTCAGTTCCACTTTTGTAATTGTTACAGTGGCTGATTCTATCATATCGACAGGGAAGGGTGCATCGGTTACCTTCACCACCAGATGACCGTTACCTGTCATGTCGGGGGAGGTCTTGTCACATGCCGAAAAAGCGCCTGCGAGAGCAATTGCAAATAGTGGGATGAACAGTTTTTTCATAATTGTATATTTTGATTTATTTGTTAGTCAAACTGTAAATATATTCTCCCGAAGATGAAATTCTGATGAAGAATTGAAATTATTTACCCCAAATCCCCTGAAGGGACTTAAGAAAAGAGGCTGTCTCATAAGTGATTGTATTCTCTTTGTGTAACTTTCTGATGTACTTTGTGATACTTTGTGGTTCAATGAATTATGATTTACCACGAAGAGACTCAAAGGACAGCACTAAGGATCACAAAGGACTTATAAAACAGTCTCTTTTTTAATGTTACCCTTAGGGGGAGAGGGGGTGTCAAAGATTTACCTGCGGCCGGTGCCTGCCGATGATCTTACGTTATTGCGCATCATTGTGGTTCCGCAGTTAGCAGGGTCCTGTATCCTGGCTCTTGCCCTTGCCATTGAGCCGCTTCCGCTCTGACGTGCACTGTTCATCCTGGCCTGTGTCTGAGTCGGATTTTCAACACATGAACCATCCTGTAGTTTCAGCTGCTGACGGGCCTGGGTCCTTGTCTGAAGCAATGCCTGATCGCCGGTCTGAGTCTGTGTCTGAACTTTTGCAGGATCCTGAACCTGTGTCTGGGTCTGGGTCTGAGTACGGGTTTGTGTCTGGGTGCTCTGAGCCATGAGTCCTGCACTTACTATAAGTGCTACTGCCATTGTTAAAATCGTTCTTTTCATCGCTTTAAAATTTTAATTAATAATGATTCTTATGAAGCGAAAATAAGAGCGGAACAATGAAGAATTCATGAATTTTCAGAAAAAATAAAAGAAAATGTTGTTCCCTTTTCAATTTCTGATTCAACTTTTATTTCGATATTATGGAAATCGGCTATGGTTTTTGCTATGGCGAGTCCTATCCCTGTACCTTCACCGCTGTTTTTATCCCTTGCCCTGAACCGGGAGAAAAGATTTTGTTTTTGTTCTGAGGTAAGCCCTTTTCCGGTGTCGGAGATAGTGACAATGAATCTGTCATTCGGATGTGAGCAGGATACTGTCACTTTCCCTCCTGCCGGTGTATTCTTTATTGCATTATTCACAACATTATAGAACATGGAAAATATCAGCGACCTGTTTGCCTTACTGAAAATACAGTCCGATTCATAATTTCCGGAAAGATCTATTGAAGCGTCCTCGGCAACCGGCGAGAGTTCGGATATGATCTCATCAATGATTTCCCTGATCTTAAAGCTTTCTTCTTTCAGGTACTGGTTGCTCTCGATACGTGCAATAAGAAGAAGGGAGTTGACAAGGCTCTGAAGACGGTGAAGTGTACGGAGGGAATCTTCGATTTTTGAAGATACCTCAGGGTCGGTTTCATCCTTCATCATCAGGTTCTCGAGTTTGCTCCTCAGCACAGATATGGGCGTCATCAGTTCATGTGAGATGTTCACCGTAATGTCTTTCTCCTTCTGGAACATGTTGTTAAGATTCTCCATCACCTCACAGAGCGCATCGTCGAGCCGCCTGAAATCGGATGTTGAAGTTATCACCGGCCTGCGGTCGAAGAGTGAAGGATCGGGAATTCTTTTCAGCTTCTTCTTGATCTTTTCAAGAGGTAAAAGAATATACCTGGTATATTGTGTATCGGTAAGGAATGTGATGATTATTATTAAGAACAGGAAAGGGATAATCACCCTGATGATGTTTCTTTCGGTACGGTCAATGCTGGCAAGGCTTCTTCCGACCTCGAGAAGGTATTTCTGTCCGTCGATTTCAAAGGTATAGTTAAGGACCCTGTACTCAATCTCTTCATTGTCGATATCTCTGACAGTTTCTTCTATGAAATTAAAGTCTTCGTCAACTGATGTCATTTCGAGGCTTATGAATTCCTCTTTTATTATGTTGAAGCTGCCGAAGGAAGAGTCTGATGTTATGAAGGGTTCAATCCCGATATCGGAGATAAGAGATATGAACTGTTCCCGTTTCTGGATAAGATCTTCATCCACCTGCCTGAGGTTAATTCTTTCCATGATATAAGGCATGAAAACAAGGAACAAGGCTGTGAAGATCAGCTTTGAAATAAGGTTGAACAGTGAGAGCTTTGTCTGTAATCTAAGCATCTGGAAATCCGGTCAATCTTCCTCCTGCATGGTGTTTACCCTGTAGCCTACGCCTCTTACTGTTTCGAGCCAGGGTGTAGGTGCATGCAAATTAAGTTTTTTCCGGAGATTTTTGATATGTACGTCTATAAAATTGCTGTCGTACTGGTCGTCGAGGATATTACCCCATATATGTTCGTACAGTTGCTGGCGGTTCAGTACTTTTCCGCTGTTGAGCACCAGATAGGACAGGAGATCATATTCTTTTCTTGTAAGTTCCACCTCTTTACCCATGCACATTAGTCTCCGGGCCTGAACCTGCATCGTAAAATCGCCAAGAACAATATCAGGACTTGTGATGTTGAATTTTCTTCTTGCCACAGCATTGATACGAGAGAGCAGTTCAATGAGAGCAAAGGGTTTGGCAAGGTAGTCATCGGCACCCAGGTCGAGTCCTCTAACCTTGTCTTCTACCGCTCCCCGGGCTGTAAGTATAATGAAGGAAGCTTCGCTGTTCAGTTCTTTGGCTTCCTTCAGAAGATCGAGACCGTTGTAATCAGGCAGGCCAAGGTCGAGGAGGACGAAATCATAAAGGTTGATGGCAATTTTTTCAGAAGCTTCAGTTCCGGTATTTGCAATATCACACAGGAATTTTTCAGACTTCAGGAATTCTGCAATTTCCCTTGCCAGACTTTTCTCATCTTCAACAATAAGAACATTCATGGATATATATTAAAAGAATCTGATATAGCAGCTTAAGGTGAACACAAAACCCTTTGTGGCAGGATAATAGTCCTGGTCGAACATGGGAAGTATATATCCGGGCTCGGCTTCAATTGTCAGATTCTTCAGATTGAACGCAACAGGTAGTCCAAAGTCTATTTCCATAAGCCCGAATTTTGTGGATAGCACCGACGTGGTGTATGTTTGTGTTGTGGTCGTTGATCCTGTTGTAGATCCCGTCGTAGTTCCGCTTGTCGATCCGGTCCCGGAACCCTGTCCCGATCCGTTACCTGCTCCCTGACCATTTCCTGAAACGACCGGGTTATAAAAAGGATATGTTACAGTAACTACAGTATTTGTGTCAGTCTCAATGGTGGATACATTTCCGAATAAGAGGTTTACCCAGGGATCAAATGATAAATATGCTTTTTTATTAAAGAATGAAGGTGTTGCAAAGTACCTCGAATTCTTTAACTGGTAATACGAACTGCTCTGGTCCATGTACAACATTCCGGCAGATATTTTTGTATAGAGTATTCTCCAGTCTATCCCCAGGGTGGCATCGCCATACCAGAAGTTGTCGAAAAGAATTTCCCTGAGTGAGGGATTTACATGGTATCGTGAACCGCTGAGTGAAATGTCGAACCATGAGTTGAAGGTGTGACTGAAGCTCAGTGTTCCAGTGTAGAAGGCAGCGGGAGAATCCTGTCCTGCCAGGTGAATGGCAGCGAGGGTCAGGTACATGGAATTTTTATATCCGTATGAAAGAGCTGCATAGCCGTATGGCTGATCTTCTGAGATTGTTGATCCCAGGTAGACGAGGTTGTTCCCGTAACCTGCACCAGCGATAAGGGAGTGGATACCGGCTTCGGTTTTCTTGTCATTAACGGCTGAAACGGAAGATAATGAATCAGGCTGTGCGGCTGTCTCCTGCTGTGCATATAGCAGAGCAGCTGCACACATTGCTGTTATCAAAGTTCTTCCGTTCCTGAACATGGGATTTCTGAATGATGATTATCTGCCTCCCGGACGGCCTGCACCAGCCGGTTTCCCGACTCCTTTGGGTATATTCGAGCCTGCAGGACGGACAATATTCGGGCGTGCGCCTTTTGCCTTGCTCCAGTCAGGTCTGGCGCTCTTTACCTGCTTTACCTTTCCTGCACCTTTAGCTCCGGCGCTGGCTTTGGCGTTTGCATTCTGGTTGTTTCCCTGTCCCTGTTCAGCTCCCTGGTTCCTGGCCTGATTCTGATTCCTTTCCTGTACCTGTGTCTGAGCATTATCTTCAGATCCCGCATTTTGAGTGATCTTCTGAATGGTGTCACCAGGGATAGTTGTCACTGCCTGTGAAAAGCAGACGGTAGCCGAAAACGCAAGGAGAACAGTAAAAAACAATATTTTTAACTTCTTTTTCATGATTGCCCTACCTTTCTATATTTTTCTTTTATCTTTGTTAACCTGTTTATTATCAATCAATCTGAGCTGTTTCTATATCTCTTTAATCACAAAATTAGGGATTAAAGATGAAGAAAAGATGAAATCTGGCAAGAATCATACTATCGAAAAAATGTAACTTTACTCTAAAACACCGCGCCTATGACAGTCACCTGCGTTTATGTACATGTCAGGCCTGAGTATATTCAGGAATTTATAGATGCCACAACTGCAAATCACATCGAATCGGTCAGGGAGAAAGGTAACCTGCGTTTCGACTTCATTCAGCAGTCTGATGATCCCACAAGGTTCATGATCTATGAGGCTTATCAATCAGATGAGACCGCTGCAGCCCATAAGGGCACTGCGCATTATCTCAGGTGGAGAGATGCAGTGGCTGATATGATGGCAGAACCCCGTAAAGGAGTGAAATACAATATAATTCAACCTTCTGAAAAATAATAACATTGAATTCATTCAGCTTCTCATCACTGCCCAGAATATTTTTCGGTGCCGGAGAAACAGAAAAACTACCGGCTCTGATTAAAAATTTTGGCAGGCATATATTGCTGGTGACAGGGGCGGGTTCGTTCATCAAATCCGAAAAGGCAGCTTCCTTATTACGTAAATTCAGTGAAGAAGGGATAAGCCACAGGAGCGTAAGGATCGCAGGTGAACCTTCACCGGAGGATATTGACAAAAATGTCAGGCTTCTGAAGACTGAAAAGTTCAACTGTGTGGTGGGCATTGGTGGCGGCAGCGTACTCGACGCAGGAAAAGCATTGTCTGCAATGGCAGGAAGGGAAGATTCAGTCATTGAATTCCTTGAAGGTGCAGGAACAAAGGAACACCCCGGTACAAAGATCCCGTATATAGCAGTTCCGACAACATCAGGAACAGGCAGTGAGGCTACAAAGAATGCTGTACTCTCGAAGGTTGGTCCGGAAGGATTCAAAAGATCCCTTCGTCATGAAAATTTTGTACCGGATATAGCACTTGTCGATCCTGAGTTAACAGTCAGTTGCCCTCCGTCAATCACTGCAGCCAGTGGGATGGACTGCTTTACCCAGCTGTTGGAAGCTTATCTTTCTGTGAAATCAAATCCTTTCACCGATGCACTCGCTCTGGAAGGATTGAGAGCTGTCAGAACTTCACTTACCAGGGTCGTAAACAATGGCAGCGACATAGAAGCCAGATCAGGAATGTCGCTGGCAGCACTGATATCGGGGATATGTCTGGCCAATGCCGGTCTGGGTGTTGTGCATGGTTTTGCATCTTCAATAGGGGGAAGGTATGTCATTTCTCACGGCATAATATGCGGAAGCCTCATGGCTGCTTCCAATGAGATAACTGTCAGGAAGCTCAGAAAATCAGAAAGAGGAGACGCCGTATTGAAAAAATATGCTTTGCTGGGAAAGACATTCCTCTGTGTTGAAAACAAAAACGAACAATATCTTATTGATGGGTTTTTGGAATATCTCAGGAACCTTACTGATGAGTTGCATCTTCCCCCGCTCAGGGAAACAGGGGTGATCGGGTCTGACCTCAAAGCTATTGCAGAAAGTACGGATTGTAAGAATAATCCGGTAAAAATTGATCCCGGAGAATTACTGGAGATCCTTGAGATGAGATTCTGAATATTCGTAACTATTTTGGCTGTCCGTGCTTCTCCGGACCTCCGTTGAATAAGAAATAAGATAGACCTTGCAGGGAGTGGCACAGGACATCTGAGATGAGACAGCGTATTATCAACTTCAGAATGAGTGAAGCCTGGTTCCGGTAAATAAGAGTGAAATTATATCCGGTCTGCTTCCACGTACGAAGAAATATTTTAACGATTTCAAAAAATGTCAGGTTTGCGGAAAGATATTCTGGGAAGGATCACATGATGATTCAATGAAAAAGTATATTGATAAAGTATTATATTTACCTTAGTTAATAAGGTATAGAAAGTTGGCAGTAACCTGTTACCTGTAACCAGCATCTTGTTAATATTAACCAATAAAAATCATATGAAAACCAGACAAGCATTTATTCTGATTTTAGCAGTATTTCTGTTAATTATTTCACAATCAGCACAGTCGCAGCTTCCGAAGGAGAGTGAAGCCCAGAAGGTGCAAAGGATGAAATGGTGGACCGAAGCCCGTTTCGGGATGTTCATTCACTGGGGTCTTTACGCTCTTCCAGCTCGTCACGAATGGGTTAAGAACCGGGAGAGGATGACCAATGAGCAGTACCAGAAGTACTTTGATAACTTCAACCCTGACCTCTATAATCCGAAAGAGTGGGCACGTATGGCAAAAGATGCAGGTATGAAATATGTGGTGCTGACGGCAAAGCACCACGAAGGATTTTGTCTCTTCGATTCTAAATACACTGATTATAAGTCGACAAATACACCCTGTGGCAAAGATCTTATCAGGGAATACGTGGAAGCTTTCAGAGCTGAAGGCCTGAAGGTGGGATTCTACTATTCGCTAATAGACTGGCATCATCCCGACTATACCATCGACAGCAGACATCCGCAGAGGACTGATGATGATGCCGAATATGCCAGGATGAACAGGGGGAAGGATATGAACAAGTACAGGGAGTATATGAAAAACCAGGTTCGGGAGCTGCTTACCAATTATGGTGAGATAAGCATTATCTGGTTTGATTTTTCATTTCCGGGGAAGAACGGCAAGGGACGGGATGACTGGGATTCGGAGAACCTTCTTAAGCTTGCCAGGTCACTGCAGCCGGGGATTATTGTTGATGACCGGCTTGATCTTAAAGATGTCGAAGGAGGATGGGATTTCACAACACCTGAACAGTATAAAGTTGAAAAATGGCCTGAGTATAACGGGAAGAAGATCCCGTGGGAGACCTGTCAGACTTTTTCTGGATCGTGGGGTTATTACCGTGACGAGACTACCTGGAAGAGTCCTGAACAGCTTCTCGAGCTTCTCATCGAATCAGTCAGCAAAGGGGGTAATCTCTTACTGAATGTCGGTCCGACTGCAAGGGGTACATTTGACTACAGGGCTCAGGAGCGGCTGAAGGCAATGGGTGAGTGGATGGCAGTCAACAGCCGGTCGGTTTACGGTTGTACAGAAGCACCTGCAGGGATGTATGCACCGCCCAATACGCTTCTGACCTACAATCCGGTGACGAAAAGGCTCTATATACATCTCCTGGTATGGCCTATGGGCAGGCTAGACCTGAAGAACATGGCTGACAAGGTTCAATACATCCAGTTGCTTAATGATGCCTCAGAAGTAAGGTTTACAACCGGAAGGGATGCTGCGGCCAATGACCTTCAGCTTACCCTCCCGGTACTGAAGCCCCCTGTGGAAATACCGGTGCTGGAGGTATTGCTTAAGTAGGAAGAAGTTGCTGGTTGCTGGTTACTAGTTGCTGGTTACTAGTTGCTGGTTACTAGTTGCTGGTTGCTGGTTGCTGGTTACTAGTTGCTGGTTGCTGGTTGCGACTACTCAAGGCTTCCCACAGTTTTTTCAACTTCGTGAAGTATTTCACACGACCTCACCAGTTCTCTCATCTTGGTGTGGTCGGGGTATAGCGGGCGGTCGATATCGAGGAATTCGACGTATTTTCTGATAACGTCCTTTGCTGTCTGCACGCCCGTGCCAAATTTATATTCATCTTTCCTGAAATCGAGAGCCTGGGCGGCAGCCATGAATTCTATCCCCAGGATTCCGTAAGCAGCTTCAAGGATCTGGTTGTTTTTGATGGCTGTGTTCATACCCATAGAGACAAAATCTTCCTGGTCGGCAGCAGCAGGTATCGACTGAATTGATGCAGGCATTGACAGTATCCTTTGTTCGACGATCAGCATATCGGCAGTATACTGGCTTAGCATCAGTCCGGAGAACATGCCGGCGCCTTTAGTGAGGAAGTCTGGCAGGCCAACGCTGAGGGCCGGGTTGTTAAGGCGGTTCATTCTTCTTTCCGACATCACGCTGACCATTGTGATACATGCTCCGGCCATGTCCATTGGCACACTTACCGGTGTTCCCTGGAAGTTGGCTCCTGAGAGTGTAAGGTTTTTGTCGGGGAAGAAGATCGGGTTGTCGCCCACACCGTTGAGTTCGGTTTCCACCTGGCTTCTTGCGTATGCCAGCATGTCGTGAGCTGACCCTATGACCTGTGGTGTTGATCTCATAGAATAGGCATCCTGCACTTTTGATTTAACCTTGCCTTCCTTAAGGTCACCTCCCGAGATGCATTTGTTGATTGCATTGGCGCTTCTGACTGCCCCTTTGAAGCCTCTTACCTCGTGCAGGAGGGGAGTATAGGGTTTCATGTTTGCCTTGAGGGCTTCGAGCGACATTGATGCAGCTATTTCAGCCTGTTTGAGCCAGTTATTTGCATCCACGAGCCAGATTGCGCTCATGGCGGTAAGGACGTTGGAGCCGTTTATTGTTGCCAGACCGTCGCGGGCCTGAAGTCCGGGTATCGGGATTCCTGCTTTTTCGAGGGCTGTTTTACCATCTAGAAGTTCTCCTTTGAACCAGGCCTGGCCTTCGCCCATCATCAGGAGGGCTATCTGTGACATTGGTGCAAGGTCGCCTGATGCGCCTACGGATCCTTTCTGGCAGATATAGGGTGTGACTCCCCTGTTGAGCATTTCGATAAGAGTTTCGGTAATTTCTATCCTGTTGCCGGAGTTTCCGTGGGCGTGAACGTTTATTCTTCCGAGCATGGCGGCGCGGGTTATTTCTATGGAAGCGGGTTCGCCTATACCTGCGGCATGGTTATATACGAGATAGCGCTGGAAGTCTTTTATCTGGTCGTCGTTGAGGACTATTTCGGAGAATTCTCCGATACCGGTGTTAACGCCGTACATTATTTCGTGGGCTACGATTTTTTTCTCGAGCATGGCGCGGCATTCATGAATTCTTTTACGGGCGTCGGGGTGGAGTTCCACTTTTTGTCCATGGCGGGCTACGTTAACGACGTCGTAGATAGAAAGGTTTGAGCCGGTTATGATAAGGTTTTCCATATTGTTTTAGTTTGAAAAGTTTAACTCTTGAAATTTGTGACACTGTGAATATCAGGTCATTGTGATGATTTAAAGATTGTCTTCTTTGATATTTTTTCTCTGATGATATTCAGTCTCTGATGATACTTATTCTCCGCTGATAATTATTCTCTCCTGATAATTATTCTCAAATGATATTGTTCTTCCGATGAGAATTAATATCAAATGAGAATCATTCTCTTTTAAGAATGAATCCAAAAAACGAAAATGACCTGATATATCAGGGAAAACCGGAACCGCTAGCGACAAAGCCCCGAACGATTGATCTTGATCTTGTATTCCAATACCCAGCTGTGATACATAGCCGCTGATTATTACACAAATATATTACAAATTATCAGGATTACAAAACACCTT
>ERZ795057.3032-NODE-3032-length-11902-cov-9.748375_pt1 | contig 11902 bp, 14 predicted proteins | sample MGYA00375141_ERZ795057 | MGnify/ENA primary metagenome ERZ795057 (study PRJEB30186, sample SAMN05720163) | activated sludge metagenome | isolation source: Anaerobic digester | place: Hong Kong | collected 2015-01-26 ... | reverse complement strand
AAAATACTCCCTGAGCACGATCACCTCATATTTCAGGTGGTTCCAGAACTGGTAGCGGAACTGCAGGTTTTCTCCTATGGGGGGCGCCAGGCGGTTTCCCTTCAGGTCCCTGTCGTCAAAAACCAGGTCGGCCTCGAGGGAGGATTCAAAGGCCGGGAAGCCGCTGACGTTGGTAAATCCGGCTTTTCGGAAACTCAGCACTGCCCTGCGGATATGTTCGGGCGAGGTAACGATTGCCAGCGGCCGGTTGCGTTCTGATGCAGGGATCATGGCGGCGATGTTGCGCGCCTGTCCCCGGGTGTTTTTCCCTTCGGTTTCGTGCAGGATATTTTCCCCCTTCACGCCCCTGAGGATCAGCTCTCCGGCAATGGAAAGCGGATCGCCGGTGCTGTCGTTCAGCTTGCCGGGTGCGGCCACAATCACCTTTGCTTCCGGAGACTCTTTTGCCAGCCAGGCCGTGTACCAGGCCCTGATCAGCCCGTTTTCGCTGGGGATTCCGGCGCCGGCCAGCATCACAATGGTTACCGGTTTTTCGCTCATTCTGCTGCCTTTGGTAGCCAGGCGGTAGTAGGCATGAAACGGCAGGGTGGTAAAGGCAAGCACTATCAGCAGCAAAAACGTGACGCCACCGGCCGGCAGCAAAATCCTGATCAATCTTCTGAAAAAGCCGGTTCGTCTCTTCATGGGCTGCAATCCGGTGGTTTCGGGGTTTATTGCTTTTTCACCACAATGGGCGGGGTTTGTATCACATTGCTTTCATTCAGGTCGCGGTCCCTGATAAACAGCTCAAACATAATGGTGTCGAAGGCTGAAAGCGGATTGTTAATAAACAGGGTGTCTTCAATCTCGCCGCTGATGGCCTTGTTTTTCCCGGCCGGGGTCAGGATGGGGATGCGCCCGTTGAAGGTGGCCGTATCGTAAACAATGGTGGTGTCGTTGATGTACCGTGGGGTCACCAGAAACACTTCCTGAAAGCTTCCGTTCTGCTTTTCGAAGTACCTGACGAACAGGTTGTAATCGTAGGGCGGCAAGGTGTCATAGTCGTACAGGCCGATGTTGCCGTCGCCGTCGGTAAATGAAAACCGCAGCACCCCGCGCTGATCAATGCCCTGGGCGTCGCGCAGCAACAGAAAATCCAGGAACTCAATCTGCGGCTCGGGCGGGTATTCCTCGTACTTTTTGCACGACCACAGCATAACGAATATAAGTGACAGTATTATCAGTAAACGGGTCCTCTTCATAACAAACAGACTTGATGATGAAATCGCGCAAAAGCTGTGCCGCAATTTCTGTTTTGTTTTACCGGCCAATGCTAATGGCCGTAAATCAGGAGCTAAGATAGCCCAAAATGTCTCACTGTGCCGGCGCTTCGGCCAGTTTTTTCAGCCGGACACCTTCAAGCGCAGCGATGCCGGCAGGCACATCGCCCTTGTCGTTCACAATCACGGTATATCCCTTATCCAGCAATTCCCTTACAGTTGCTTCACCGGGGATTTCCGAATAGGCTGTCAGGCCGGTGTAAAACATGGCTTCAACAGGATTCGCGTAATTGAGCAGTACCCCGTTATCCGGCGCTTCCCGGTTTAAGGCACGCAATCCTTTCACCCATTCCGGATTCCTGTCGCTTATCTGAAACGGTTTAACCCGCTCCAGCGAGTACCTTAAGGGAAGTAGCATAAACAGGACAAGCAATACATTGAGGGCGTACCTGTACCAACTCCTCGTTTTTATCTCCGACAACATCACCCAGAAAACCGCTGTCATAATAAACAGCGCCGGAGCCGTAAAAAGCATATACCCCTGCATCTTCGTCCGCGCAAGCGAGAAAAAGACAAACGGAATCAGAAACCACACTGTAACCGCCAGCATCTTTAAATTGCGGGGGTTCCGGATGGTTTTCCATAAAAACCACAGCAGGGGCAGATAAACCAGCTCACCGTAATTGATCCTGATCTTATCGGCAAAGTAGTAAAATGGTCCGGAGCGCTCTTCAATGACCTCCATAAGGTGCCTGAAATTCATCTGTGATTCCCAGGCTGCTTCCGCCGGAAATGCCCGGAAGATGTAAATCTGCCAGGGGAGAAATACCAGTGCGCCTACGCCCGTTAAAATCACAAACTGAAGCGCGATGGTTTTCAACCTGAAATTTCCGGAATCGTAAACAATCAGCAGCCATAGCGGGAGCACAATCAGGGCCGGCAGGTATTTCGATAATAAGGCCGCTCCCAGCGCCACACCGGCAAGGATGTTAAACAGGGGTTTCCTGCTTTGTGCAAATACGATCGATAGCACAACGGCCATTCCGATGAAAAACAGAAAGGCAATGTCGATGTGGTCGGTAGCCACCCTGCCTCCCGTAAGTTCAATGATCAGTCCGTTCACCGAAAAGAAAAATGCCGCCAGGTAGCCCGCTTTTTTACCGGCAAGGTGTTTTCCGGTAAACCACGTCATCCATATCCCGGTGGTGGACATCAGAATAGATGGAAGCCGCAGGGCGATTTCATTGATTCCGAACAATTTCATGCTGCCGGCCATCAGCCACAGGGCCATGGGTTGCTTGTGCAGCCAGATATGGTTGCCCGGCCAGTTGAAATAATCGTAAGGCAGCAGTGGGGTATCGTACAGGGTGGGCCTGAACGGGTGGTTCATCAGGTTTTTGGCTACCAGCGCGTGATACCGCTCGTCCCAATAATGCAGAAAAAAATCAGTGGAAGTGTAAATCCGCAGCAACAATCCTGAAATCAGCAGCAGCCAGAGCGCCATGCGATAGTTATCCCTTGCCTGATATTTCCACGATTGGTAATATCCGGCCAGACAAATAATCACTGTGATTATTCCGGGAATAAGGTTCTCCATTCGTTTACGGCTTCATTAATCCGCTGAAAATAAATCCGGTTCAGCCAGTGGCCGGATCAGTTCAGGCCCTTCGGCGGATACTTTATTGACAAGGTCAGAAACCTTATAAACCTGCATCTTACTGCCCGGGAGGGGCCGCAGGAGTTTTTGCAGCAGCTTTTCATCCTTTTCGCCCATCCAGGCCTCATGATGTTCCTTTTCCAGGATTACGGGCATGCGGTCGTGTATGGGCTCCATCAGTTTATTGGCTTCGGTGGTAATGATGGTAAAGGACCGGATAAGGCCGCCTTCCGGACTTTTCCAGGCATCCCACAGGCCTGCCATGGCGAAGGGCGAGCCGTCGGCCATCACAAAACGGAAAGGCTGTTTTTTGCCGGCCCTCACCCACTCGTAAAAACCATCGGCGGGGACCAGACAACGTTGCCCGGCTATCAACCTGCGGAACATGGGCTTTTCACCCACACTTTTTGCCCTGGCATTGATCACCGGACTGCTGCGGGGCAACTCCTTCGCCCAAAAGGGGATCAGCCCCCACCTGAAATAGCGGAGTTTTGAAGGTTCATCTCCGGTTATCACCGCGAGGTTCTGGGTAGGCGCCCCGTTGTACCTGGGCACATAGGGTTCCTCCCCTCCCGCAAGGCGGAAGAATTCATTGAGCCGCTGCTCTTCGGTGGTAAGTGAAAACCTGCCGCACATACTGTCTGAATTATGGGATAAAGTTAAGGATTCCTGCCGGATATAACGGTAATCTGGTCCGGAATGCTTATTTTTGAATTTGAATAACCCCTGACCCGGCCCGGGAATCCCGCTTCACGGAAAGGGTTTTCAACCTTACACATACGATCATTGTTGTACATCATAAACCCATTGTAACATGAAAAAATTTGCCGTAGTCCTTGCCGGAAATGGCGTCTTCGACGGCGCCGAGATTCACGAAGCCACCTTAAGCCTGCTGGCTATCAAAAAGCATGGCGCTGATTATGAAATATTTGCACCTGACATTCCCCAGCACCATGTGATCAATCACCTTACGGGAAAGGAGATGAACGAAACCCGCAATGTACTGGTGGAAGCCGCCCGTATTGCCCGCGGAAAGATCAGGGACCTGAAACAGCTCAATGTCAGGGAATTTGACGCCCTGCTTTTCCCGGGGGGATTCGGGGTGGCCAAAAACCTCTGCACCTGGGCTTTCGACGGCCCCGCCTGCAAGGTAAACCCCGATGTGGAAAAAGTAATCCGGGAAATGACTTCCATGAAAAAACCCATAGGCGCCCTGTGCATTTCACCGGTATTGCTGGCCAAGGTACTTGGAAATGTTGAAATTACCATTGGCAATGACCCTGCAACCGCTGCCGGCGTTGAAAAGGCCGGAGCCACGCACGTGAATACCGGCCATGGTGAAGTGGTACGCGACCCGCACCGCCCGGTGTTCACCACCCCCTGCTATATGCTCGATGCCAGCATTGTGGATATTGCCAACGGGGCCGAAAATATCGTAAAAGCCATACTAGCCGAGCTGAAGTAAGGAGAACCTAAAACCAACCCCTTTCACGGGCAAAGGCAATCGCGTCTTCCACTATTTTGTCGTGATCGAAAGCCAGGGGCGGAAGCTGACCGACCGGATGCCATTCCGCGGCAGCCGCATCATCGCCTGCTTTTGCCTGCGTACCCGTATCATTGAGCATGCCCGTATAGGCAATGGAGATTGTCCGGTGACGGGGGTCGCGATGCACTGCGCCATAGGTGTGAACCTGAAAAAGCGCCACGCCATTGATGCCCGTTTCTTCTTCCAGTTCCCTGACTACGGCCTTTTCGGGCGTTTCCTCCATATCCAGGAAACCTCCCGGCGCCGCCCACATCCCTTCAAACGGGGGATGCCCCCGGCGGATCAGCAACACTTCCGGCGCTGTTTTGCCTTTCCGGAATACAATGGCATCAACGGTAACGGCCGGGCGGGGATAGGGGTAGGTAAACATGTCTTTTTTTTAGCTAAATTAACCGGAAATCCGATACATAATGGCCCTGAAAGCTACCATTTGCGGAATGGATTACTCTACAAAGGCTATTTATACTTCCTTTCAACAAAAAAGCCCGGAAACCCGGGCTTTCACACACACACTGAAAAAATTCCATATCCGGCACAAACCCTGGATATGTTTTTATAATCACAGGCAAAATTGTGGGGATTCTGCCCGGACCATTCCTTTATTTCATCAATACATCATAAACTTCAGCATCAGCCTGAACTGCTTTCCCATGGATTCATGATCAGATACCATCAGGCTATGGATGCGTCCCATCACATAATCAAGCAATCCGGCATGGGTGGCATTGGTTTCCTTCACCATGATATTCCCGTTATTGTCGGTCATCAGTTCAACATTCACCACGCCCTCAAGGTAACTCCTGCGTGCAAAATCAGGATAAAAAATGGTTCTGCTGATTTCTTCCCTGAAGCTGCGGTATTCCGAAGCGGCAAACATCGACCTGCATCCTTCCGGACTAACCACCATCACCAATGGTATCTGCATGTTCATTTTCATCGTAATGAATATTTGATAGCAGGCTTTCAGCCAATTCCGTGCCAAAATCGCATTGAATTGATTAATAGTTGATTAAAAACAAATTATGAAATACCAACGTCCGGAAATAAAGGGCGAATGTCCGGAAATGAACGTAAACAACCATAAGACGGACAGAAAACAAAAAGGTTACCGCAAACCGGCAAAAAAAAGGGAAATCAGTCCTGCGGCTCCTCCGCTGTGGCAGCATCTACCTGATCTTTACCACCAACGGTAATCACGATTTCCCCTTTGGGAGGGTTTTCCGTATAGTATTTTGCAAGCTCTGACAATGACCCGCGGCGGTTTTCTTCGAAAAATTTCGTTAGTTCCCTGGATACGCAGGCCCTCCGGTCGCCGCCCATCACTTCGGCCAGTTGTTCAAGTGTTTTTACCAGCCTGAAAGGCGATTCATACAAAACAAAAGTACAAGCCAAAGCATCCAGGAAGGCAATTCTTGTTTGCCGCCCTTTTTTATGGGGCAGAAATCCTTCGAAATAAAACCGGTCGCAGGGCAGGCCCGAGTTGACCAACGCCGGGACAAAAGCGGTGGCTCCCGGGAGGGTTTCCACTTCTATACCCATGCCGATGCAGGTCCTCACCAGTAAAAAACCGGGATCAGAAATCCCCGGTGTGCCGGCATCGGTGACCAAAGCTACGGATTCGCCACCTGCAATACGGGCGGCAATGCTTTCGGCCGTGCGGTGTTCGTTGTGCATATGGTGCGACTGCATGCGTGTTCCGATGCCGAAGTGCTTCAGCAACAAGCCGGTTTTGCGGGTATCTTCGGCGAGGATCAGCTGCACTTCCTTCAGCACGCGTATGGCCCGGAGGGTCATGTCTTCCAGGTTTCCCAGGGGTGTCGGTACCAGATAAAGCTTGGACATAAGGCTCAGAATGTCAGTATAAAATCGCGCAGCAGCCTGAAAATATCTTCATATTCCGAAAAGGGAACCCGCTGCGACAGGTCGTATATTGTGTGGTACTCCCTGTGTTCCTTGCCCATTGAGTAAATGAACACGGAGGGCACGCCCTTGCGGTAAAAAGGGCAATGGTCGCTGTTGCAGCTTTCTCCCCTTTCGGCTACTTTCAGGATATACTCGTTATCGGCGTTGATGCGCACCATCCGCCGGTAATACTCCTGAAAGATGGTTCCGTTCACTACGGTAATGCCTTCGCTTCCGGTCCCAACCATATCCAGGTTAACGAGGAATTTAATCCGATCTAATGGAAATACTGGATTTTCAACGAAGTTTTCCGAGCCTTTCAGGCCCATTTCCTCTCCGGCAAAAGCCAGAAAAGCGAGGCTGTAGTCAGGCCGGTTGGCGGAATCGGCAAAGTGACGGGCGAGGTCCAGCATCATGGCCACCCCGCTGGCATTGTCGTTGGCACCGGGAAACCGCGCATTCCTTCCCATCATCCCCAGATGGTCATAATGCGCGGTGAAAACCAGCATGGAATCCGGGAATTTCTTCCCTTCGAGATAACCGGCAATATTCATCACCCGGTAAGCGGGATAAAACTCCGCATCCACAATGATGGCCGCATTTTCAGGTTTTCGCGGAAGCGCCTCCCCCAGCACTTCAACAACCGGATAGTCCAGCTGCCTGAAGCCCGGAGATACACTCCAGATAAGCTTTTCGCCCTGATTCACCATCAGGTATCCCCCGGCACCGGGGTAATTGGTACGCAACATGGAATCTGCCTGTCGGGATGCTGCCCCTTTAAGCAAACTTTTATCAAATGATAGTAAACTGTTTTTCAAGTCTTTACGCAGGATCTTGTCCAGTTTCCTTTGATTTGCAAAATCAGCAGAATCAAGGAAAACAATCTTAAATACGCCGTTCACCGGAGGACAGTCGGCCCGCACCACAAATTCAACCCCGGGCATCAGATCCCTGCCGCTGATATTCAGCATCATGCTTCCCGGAAAAGTATTTACCGGCAGGGTAAACTCACGGGAATAACTGTCGGTAAATGGCCGCACTCCCAGATCGAACAGCTGCCTTGTGATAAACTGGGAAGCCTGAAGTGAGCCGAAATTCACATAACCCCGGCCATAAAGGCCCGGAGCCGAAAGGGTATCCATGACATATCTGGCGTAATCCGCATCCTGTGCTTTAGCCCTGTGGCAGGGACCTGTCAGGCAGAATAGAATGCACGCCAGAAATAAAAGTACGCTTTTCATTTTTAAGTTATGAAGATCACTTACATTTCATAGCCATAATGACTGCCTAGCCCGAAGTAATATAACGTCTGGTTACATATTCCTGCAGTCTCAAGAAAACCGGATTTTCCGGGTCCCAGCCATTCCGCTGCTGCAGTCCGGCAAACAGCGAGGCAGCTTCGGCCTGGCCGGAACAGTTGTTGAGCAGGGCAATGGCCTGGTTGTACATTTCGGTGGAGCCGTCGAACAACTCATTCACAAACTGAAACTTTTCGTTGATGCCGATGGTGGATTTCAGGTCGGCAATGGGTTTCAGACTCATTTTATCGGAGAGGGTGAGGTCGTTCTTACCTGATTGTATGCGTTCATTCACCGAGGGGACACTGGTTTTATGCTTATCATCCGGGGCAGTGCCAAAAAGGTCAGGCATACCTTCGGGGCGCCTGGGCGGCTGGGGTGGCGCGGCCGGGCCCGGTACCGGAGGCTCCCGTTCAGGTTCATGATGTATTTCTGCCGGAGGTACAACGGCAATTACTGGTTGCGCAGGGGTAACGGGCGCAGGAGGTTCGGCTGTCTGATGCACGGGGGGCATCTCCTCCATGCGGGGCGGTTCCGGGATATGCGGCGGAGCCGGAGGGGTAAATTCCGGAACTTTTACAGGGGCTTCGGCCACCGGAGACTGGTACTGAACGGGTTCCGCCTTCACCACCACCTCACGGACCAACGGATCCTTTAGCTGCTCCGCTTTTACATAAAGCTGACGCAATAAGGAAAGCACAATATCCGCCTCTATAGCAGGCACCGCTTCGCCTGAAGCATTGATTTTTTCAAATCGTCCGTTCAGCTCCTTCAGTAAGTTGCTGATCTCAATCTTTAAATCGTTCATGTTAGTAAAAAAATAAAAAATCAGGAAGTAAAACGCCGAATCATGGTATTTTTGTACGTGAACGGCCGCCGGTTATGCGCGGAAGCATAAAAGTCCATAATCCCTGATTCATGCCGTTTTGCGTGGATAAAGGTAATAGAAAAATGAACAAGCACTGAATGTTTTTAGAAAGCGCCATAAACCCATCGCATCGCCGGGGCTGGATTGAGATCATCTGCGGCTCCATGTTTTCGGGCAAAACGGAGGAGCTGATCCGCCGCCTGAACCGGGCACGGATCGCAAAACAACGGGTTGAAATTTTTAAACCCTCGATTGATACCCGCTATGATGAAACCAATGTGGTATCGCACAACGAAAATTCCATTACCTCCACACCCGTACAGGCCTCATCCCAGATCCTGATTTATGCCAATAATGTGGATGTTGTAGGTATTGATGAAGCCCAGTTTTTTGATGATGAACTGGTTTCCGTCTGCAATAAACTGGCCGGAAGCGGCATCAGGGTGATCGTTGCCGGTCTCGATATGGACTTCACCGGAAAGCCTTTCGGGCCCATTCCCGATCTGATGGCCACCGCCGAATATGTGACCAAGGTGCACGCCATCTGCATGCAGTGCGGCAATCTGGCCCATTACTCCCACCGCAAGACCGCCGATGAAAAACTGGTGATGCTCGGCGAAACCGAGAGTTATGAACCGCTTTGCAGGGAATGTTTCACCAAAGCCCGCGGAAAATAGCCTTACGGTTGTGACATGCAAATTGCGCTGCAGCAGTTACCTCACTTTTTTGTAGTTTTGCAACTTCCTGAATTGAAGAAATATGCCTCATAAGTCGTGTTATATGCTTATTTCGCTGATGTTTGCGCTGTTTGTGGCTGCGCCCGGGGCATCTGCGCAGCCGGCCGGGCAGGAGGAGCTGGTAGTGATATCGACCCCCAAAGGCGACATTACCCTGCGGCTGTTCGACGACACCCCCAAACACCGCGATAACTTTCTGAAACTTGCCCGCGCGGGTTTTTACGACAGTACCCTGTTTCACCGGGTGATTGACGGCTTTATGATACAGGGCGGCGATCCCGACTCTAAGGGTGCCGCGCCGGGCATTGAACTGGGCAACGGCGGCCCCGGATACAGCATTCCTGCCGAAATCACCCCCGCGCATTTCCACCGCAGGGGGACGCTGGCTGCGGCCCGCGAAGACGATAAGGTCAATCCGGCCCGACTCTCTTCCGGTTCACAATTCTACATCGTTCAGGGAAAAGTGTTTACTGCAGAAAAGCTCGATATGCTTGAAAAGGAGCAAAACTCCCTGGCCAAACAGCGGATATTTGTCGATATTATGGACCGGCCTGAAAATCTGACGCTGAGAAATCAGTTCTTCTCGCCCGATGCAAAAAGCGATACCGCCCATTTCCGGTTTCTGCTCGACACCCTTAACCAGATGATCGACAGGGAATTTACCGGCGATAAAGTATTCAGGCTTTCCGAAGCCGCACGCGAAGCCTACACCACTGTGGGCGGCGCTCCCCACCTCGACGGCAGATACACCATCTTTGGCGAAGTCGTCAGCGGCATGGAAGTTGTTGATGCCATTACCACCGAAAAAAGGGACGGAAACGACCGCCCCCTGCAGGATATTCCAATGACCGTTAAAATTATTACCCGTAAAAAATCACAACCATGAAAAAACTGAGTTTACTTGTTTCTTTCACCTTGCTTTCAGTTGCCCTGTGTATGGCTCAGGCCCCAAAATCCGCAGCCGGCGCGCAAAAACAAACGAAAGTACTTATAGAAACCGAATATGGTAATATGACCGCCATTCTGTACAACGAAACCCCGCAGCACCGCGACAACTTCCTGAAACTGGTGAAGCAGGGCTGGTACAACGGATCCATCTTTCACCGGGTGATCAACCGGTTTATGATTCAGGGCGGCGGACAGGAAAGCAAGATGAACGACCCCGGTTATACCGTTCCCGCCGAATTTGTTCCGCAATATTTCCATAAAAAGGGAGCGCTGGCAGCAGCCCGTAAACCCGATCAGGTAAACCCCAAGAAAGCCTCTTCCGGCTCACAGTTTTACATTGTCCAGGGTCAGAAACTGAACGATCAGCAACTGGATATGTACCAGAAACAGACCAACAGGATAATAAGCCCCGAAAGGCGCGCCGCCTACAAAACCGTTGGCGGAACCCCTCACCTCGACGATGATTACACCGTATTCGGCGAAGTAATCTCCGGCCTTGAAGTGATTGATAAAATCGCCGCCGTACAGACCGGCCCCGGTGACAAGCCGGTAAAAGATGTGAAAATGAAAATCACTGTAATCAAATAATTTATTTCCGGCCGGTTCCGCCTACTTCGTGAATTTTCATACCCCGATGCCTTAACGGCAAATATTTTACTGAATGAAAGAAAAAATCAATCAATACCTGGCTGAAATTGAACTATTTACAGCCAAAACAAAAGATGAACTGGAACAGTTCAGGATCAAATATTCAGGGAAAAAGGGCATCCTGAATGATCTGTTCGCCGACTTTAAAAACGTGGCTGCAGAGGAACGCCGCGAAATGGGGGTGTTGCTGAATGAGCTGAAGGGCAAAATCCAGCAGAAAATCGACAGCCTGCGCGAAAGTCTTGAAGAACAGCATGCTGCTTCAACTCCGGAGCAGGATCTTACCCTGCCGGTGAATTTCCGCGATGCCGGTTCGCGTCACCCTTTGATGATTATCCGCAACCGCATCCTCGACATCTTTTCGCGCATCGGGTATACCGTGGCCGAAGGGCCGGAGATTGAAGACGACTGGCACAACTTCTCAGCCCTGAACTTTGCCCCGGAACACCCGGCCCGTGATATGCAGGACACCTTTTTTGTTGAAAAGGACCCTGATGTGGTACTGCGCACGCACACCTCGAGCGTTCAGGTGAGGGTGATGGAAAATACCCGGCCACCCATCCGTATGACCTTCCCCGGAAGGGTTTACCGAAACGAGGCCATCTCAGCCCGCGCCCACTGCTTCTTCCACCAGGTGGAAGGTCTGTATGTGGATAAAAATGTAAGTTTTGCCGACCTGCGCCAGACCCTGCTCTATTTTGCCAAAGAGATGTTCAGCCCCGATACCCGTATCCGCCTCAGGCCGTCTTACTTCCCGTTTACAGAACCCTCTGCCGAAATGGATATTTCATGCAACCTTTGCGGCGGAAAAGGTTGCGGCTTCTGCAAATACACCGGCTGGGTGGAAATCCTCGGCTGTGGCATGGTGAATCCCAATGTGCTGAAAAACTGCGGCATCGACCCGGAAGTCTATTCAGGCTTCGCCTTCGGCATCGGCATCGAACGCATTACCAACCTGGTTTTCAATGTAAAAGACCTGCGCATGTTCTCCGAAAACGACGTGCGTTTTCTGCAACAGTTTGAGTCTGCCTGGCAATAG
>ERZ795057.3031-NODE-3031-length-11903-cov-3.731685_pt1 | contig 11903 bp, 11 predicted proteins | sample MGYA00375141_ERZ795057 | MGnify/ENA primary metagenome ERZ795057 (study PRJEB30186, sample SAMN05720163) | activated sludge metagenome | isolation source: Anaerobic digester | place: Hong Kong | collected 2015-01-26 ... | reverse complement strand
CCCAGCATGAAATAACTGAGGACGAATGAGAATATTATTACTATTATGCCACTTATATATGTGCCCATATTAAGTGCAGTGGCAGGATTGCCCCCTTCTTTACCTCTTACCATCAGTATTCCTATTATTGATGCTATTATTCCTACTGAGGAAAGCAAAAGCGGGAACAGAGCCGCTGCCGTTTCATCGAAAAGGCCTCCCGAGTTTGCTACAGCCACAGCTGCGAGAGTTATTGCGGAAATTGTTGAGCCCACATAAGATTCAAAAAGATCTGAACCCATTCCGGCAACATCGCCCACATTGTCACCTACATTATCTGCTATAACAGCGGGGTTTCTGGGATCGTCTTCGGGTATACCGGCTTCCACCTTGCCTACCAGGTCTGCTCCCACATCTGCGGCCTTTGTATATATACCGCCACCTACTCTTCCGAAAAGAGCCATGGAAGAAGCCCCGAGTCCAAATCCGGTAATGACCGACACACAGTCAAGACCCATTATAACAAAAATCACGCCCAGGCCCAGAAGACCAAGACCGGTTACGCAAAGTCCCATTACAGCACCGCTCCTGAAGGCTATCTTCAGGGCTTTGCTCATGCCGGATTCCATTGCTGCGTTTGCAGTCCTGACATTGCCTTTGGTGGCGACTTTCATTCCGAAGAAGCCGGCCAGAACGGAAAGACATGCACCTACCACATAAAGTGCCGCAGTGATCCAGCTTATTGCGAACCCTATTATAAGGAAAAGCAATAATATCACAGCCACCATTGTCTTGTACTCTCTGCTTAGAAAAGCCATAGCTCCTTCTCTTATAAATCCGGATATCTCTTTCATTCTGTCTGTGCCTTCATCGGCCCTGCCGATCCAGGCTGTAAGGCCGTATGCCACTATCAGCCCTATGATCGCCGCCACAGGGACGATAATCGCTAATGCATTCATGTTTTAAAACCTCCTTAAACTGCTGATAAGAGGCATCTTCCCGACACCTCTTACCCACAATAAATATTTTACATATTGATTTGATTGAACTGTTCTCATGCTGTATGGCTTTCCAGTGTAACTATGACCAGTGACAGCACAATAAAAATAACAGCTGCAGTTGTGGCTATCCTGCCAAGGATAGCTTCATATCCTCTGCTCTTTTTCTTTCCGAAAAGCTGCTCAGCACCGCCACCTATGGCTCCTGCCAAGCCGGCGCTGTTGCTGGACTGCATAAGTATGCTTATCATGAGTATTACACTGGCAACTGCCAGTATCACTTTAAAAACTATCATTAAAGTCGCCATTGCTGTTCCTCCTGTAACTGTAACAAAATGACATTCCGTCACAGCCATTTGAGTTTAACATAAGACTATTTAAAAATCAAGGATTTTTCTGCTTCAAAAATCTATTATTTGCATAAAATCAACAGGTTCAAGGCTTGCTCCACCGACCAGGCATCCGTCTATTTGGGGCATGTTCATTATCTCTGATGCGTTTGCCGGTTTCACACTTCCTCCATACTGTATAATAACGCTGTCCCCTGCCTCCGGGCTGTAAAGATCATCTATAGTATTTCTTATGATGCCGCACATTTCTTCCGCCTGCAGCGGACTTGCGGTAAGTCCGGTTCCTATTGCCCATACAGGTTCATACGCAATAACAAGTTTTTTGATCTGTTCCTCCCGAATTCCTGCAAGTCCCCGGTGAAGCTGTTTTTTGACTACTTCAGCTTCTGTTCCCGCTTCTCTTTGTTCAAGCACTTCACCAACACACATTATCGGAACAATGGATGTTTCAAAGAGCTTATGCAGTTTTTTGTTGACAGTTTCATCTGTTTCAGCAAAGTACTGTCGTCTTTCCGAATGACCGACAATACAGTAATCCACTCCTATCTCTTCCAGCATAAGAGCAGACACCTCTCCTGTAAAAGCTCCCTGATCTTCAAAATGAACATTCTGAGCCCCGACCTTTATTTGTGTTCCCTCAAATACTGCCTTTAGAGTATCAAGGTGAACATATGGTGCGCATATGGCTGTCCTTACATCTGTATCCTTATAAAGCTCCTTGAATTCTCGTGCAAAAACCACCGTTTCGATGCGTGACTTGAACATCTTCCAGTTGCCTGCAATAAAAGGTATTCTCATATCATTTGTCCTCCAAAACTGCTATGCCCGGCAATTCTCTGCCCTCAAGAAATTCCAGTGATGCTCCACCTCCTGTTGATATATGGTTCATTTTTTGTGCCATTCCGAATTTCTCAACAGCAGCCGCAGAATCTCCTCCGCCTATTATGGTCAAAGCGTTGCTTTTTGCCATGGCTTCTGCAACAGCTTTTGTGCCTTCTGCAAAACTGTCCATTTCAAACACTCCCATGGGGCCGTTCCATACTACCGTCCGGGCTGAGGCTATCTCGGCAGTAAAAAGTTCCATTGTTTTCGGACCTATATCCATACCCATCATATCCTTTGGTATACTGTCATTGTTACAGATTTCCCTTCTGCAGTCTTCAGAAAACTCTTCCGAACATAAAACATCCAAAGGCAACAGCATTTTTACTCCTGAAGCTTCAGCTTTTTTGATGAGTTCTCCTGCCAGTTCAATGTTTTCATTATCCAGTATTGACCTGCCGATTTCAAATCCCATGGCTTTGAAAAAGGTATATGCCATGCCGCCACCGATAATGAGAGAATCTACTTTTTTGAGCAGGTTTTCTATCACGGGTATTTTGTCCTTGACTTTTGCTCCGCCCATTATGGCCAAAAAAGGTCTTTCCGGTTCTTCAAGGGCGTCTCCAAGAAATCTGATCTCTTTTTCCATAAGAAAACCCGAAACAGAGGGTACATAAGCTGAAATGCCCACCGTTGAGCAATGTGCCCTGTGAGCCGTTCCGAAGGCATCGTTCACGAAAACTTCTCCCAGCTCAGATAACTCTTTTGAGAAAGTGTCCATATTTTTTGTTTCTTCTTTTCTGAATCTGGTATTTTCAAGAAGCATAACATCACCTTCTCCAAGTTCAAGTGATGCAGCCCTTACCTTTTCCGAAATGACCTCCGGACAGCTTATGAAAAGGACTTTTTTGTTCAGCAAAGTGCTCAGTCTTTCTGCAACGGGTTTGAGAGTATATTCCATCTTAGCCTGCCCCTCGGGCCTTCCCATGTGGGACATCAATATAACTTTTGCACCGTTTTTTATCAGATATTCAATTGTAGGCAAAGCTGCTTTTATACGCACATCATCGGTTATGCCAAGGTCGTTAATCGGCACATTGAAATCACAACGCACAAGCACTCTTTTGCCTTTGACTTCTATATCTCTTACTGTCTTTTTCATTTGCAGCCTCCTTTATTGTTTATCAGGCATTGTCCACTGATGACATATGCTTTATCAGCATAAGCACTTTGGATGAATATCCGTACTCATTGTCATAAAAAGCAATAAGCTTGAAGAATCTTTCATTCAGCATTATTCCTTCCCTTGAATCAAATATTGATGTGCACGGATCACCTATGAAATCACTGGAGACCACCTCATCATCCACATACTCCAATATGCCTTTCATGGGACCTTCCGAAGCTTCTTTCATTTTGCTGCACATTTCCTCGTATGTCGCTGCCTTGGCCAGTCTCACATTAAGGTCTATTACTGAAACATCTGCCGTGGGCACTCTGTATGAGATGCCTGTCATTCTGCCTTTAAGATCAGGTATAACAAGTCCCACTGCCTTGGCTGCTCCCGTTGTGGACGGGATTATATTGCCGAATGCTGATCTCCCGGTTCTCCAGTCTTTCATTGATCTTGCATCAACGACTTTCTGCTTTGCTGTTGCCGCATGTATGGTTGACATCAGGGCCTCTTCTATAGTCCAGTTATCATGTATGACTTTTGCAAGAGGTGCAAGACAGTTTGTCGTGCACGAAGCATTGGAAACTATCTGATATTCTTTTTTGTATTCATTGTGGTTGACTCCCATTACAAAAGTAGGAGTCTCGGTATCCTTGGCGGGAGCGGAAATAATAACTTTTTTTGCTCCTGCCTTTATGTGATCCATCGCCTTCTCAGTGGTTACATAAGCTCCTGTGCCCTCGACTATATACTCTGCGCCGCAATTTTTCCAGGGTATATTTACTGCTTCGCTTTCGCTGTAAACAGGAACTTTTCTGCCGTTTATCACAAGGCCCTCTTCATACATGTCAAGGCTTTTGGGAAAACGACCGAAAGTCGTATCGTACTTCAGCATATACAACATATAATCTTTTTCTGCGTTACGAACATTTATGCCGCAGATGTCGATTTCAGGGTCATCCATGGCTGCACGGATCGCCACTCTGCTTATACGACCAAAACCACTAATACCAACTTTTACTGCCATTTCGATTCCTCCTCATACTCTGCCCCGGGGCAGAACAAATGAAATAAAACTATATAATTACTATGATATAACAAAATCAATAACGCTTTCTTTTTGAAGAAGAAGATATCCCCATTTCATCACGATACTTTGCAATGGTCCTTCTGGAAATATCTATTCCTCTTTCCTTCAAAAGCAGAACAAGGGTCTGGTCGCTGTAAGGAGCCTTTATATCTTCTTTCTCTATGATTTCTTTTATATGGGTCTTTATGCTGTTTGAAGATATTCCTTCTCCCCGGTCTCCGGAAACGCCTCCGGAAAAAAAATATTTCAACTCAAAAACTCCTCTTGGACTCTGCATGTATTTGCCGTTTATTGAACGGCTCACAGTGGATTCGTGTATGCCCACATCATCCGCCACCTGCTTGAGTGTGAGGGTCTTTAAGTATTTATCTCCGTTGTCAAAAAACTCTTTTTGGAATTTTACAATAGATCTTACAACATTTATTATGGTCTGTTTCCGCTGTTCTATGCTTTTGATAAGCCATACGGCAGAATTGAATCTCTCCGAAAGATATTCATTGAGTTTCTGATCATTTCCCGACTCTCTTAGAACTTTTTCGTAATATGAACTTACCATAAGCTTTGGTATGCTGGTGTCATTTATGGCAACAGAATATCCGTCTTCTGATTTTTCAACAAATACGTCAGGTACTATGTACCTGGTCTCTGTCTGGCCTGCGAACTGTCTCCCGGGCTTTGGCTCCAGGGATTTGATCACATCACTCATTTCCTGGACTTCCTTAACAGATATACCCAGATCCTTTGCTATCTGCCCAAGCCGGTTTCCCGCCAGATCTTCGATGTGCTCTATTATTATGCTTTTATATTTTTCGTTATAAAGTCCTTTGCTTTTCAGCTGTATCAAAAGGCACTGACCCAGGTCTCTTGCCCCCACTCCCATGGGCTCAAAAGTCTGTATAAGGTTTATTACTTTTTTTACGTTCTTTATGCTTGTTTCTACTGCTGCTGCGATCTCATCGTCTTCGAGGGTCATGTATCCGTTCTCATCAAGAGACTCTATTATATATCGTCCGATTTTTCTGCAGGTCTTGTTACCGGATGCAAATTGCAGTTGGAACATAAGATGTTCGGGAAGGGTTATATCCGCAGATATGTACTGTTCGTAGGAGTAGTCTTTATCGTCGTTTGCATACTGAGGCTGCTTATATCCGGTCTCATCATAGCTTCTTTCTCTTATATATTCTCTAAGCAGATCAGTCTGTTCATCAAAAGACTTGCGCTCATTTTCTGTGCTGCCTTCTTCCGCCTGTGATGTCTCGAGCACCGGATTGCTCAGAAGCTGATCCTGGACATATGAATCCAGTTCCTGAGTGTTGAATTGCAAAATCTGAATCGCTTGTATCAACTCAGGAGTCATTACCAGTTTCTGCGACTGTTCAATTGTCAGGTCGTAACCAAGTCTCATTTCTTTTCTTTCAACACTCCAAATATATTATAGCATACCGCCTCTTTATTTCAACCCGGAAAAGCCTGTCTGACGCAGTGCCTCGAACAAAACAATGCTTACAGAATTGGCCAGATTCAAGGATCTCAAGGCTGTCTCGGGCCGCATTGGGATCCTTATTGTTTTTTCTTTGTTTTCTTCAATAAAGCCGGCTGGCAGTCCTTCTGTTTCTTTCCCGAATATAAGCATATCCCCATCTTGGTAGCTGACTTCTGTATAATTTTTGTTTCCTTTTGTGGTAACGATGTGCATTCTCCTCTTCCCATATGCAGCGATAAAGGAGCCAAAGTTTTCATGCGTCACAAGTTTTACAAAGGGCCAGTAATCAAGGCCTGCCCTTTTCAAACTTTTTTCATCAAGAGAAAACCCCAGGGGCCTGACAAGATGAAGCACACTGCCTGTTGCCGCACAGGATCTGGCGATATTACCCGTATTAGGGGGTATTTCCGGTTCAACAAGAACTATGTCAAATTTCATTTTCAGCCTCCTTTGTATATCTTAATAAAAATTACTTCTTTTATAAAGACAAATCAAAGAAAATAGTATATAATTTTTTAAATTCACCATATCGGAATACACTATTTAATCGGGAGGTAAATCAATGCACACAGTAAAAATTGGTCTTCTGGGCCTTGGCAACATTGGTACAGGCTCATATAAAACTCTTGAAATGAACAAAGATATCATTCTTGCTTCTACGGGCATAGACCTTACTATAACAAAGATCCTCGAAAAGGATACTCAAAGAAAAAGAGATATCAAGGTTTCTCAGGATCAGTTCGTAAAGGATCCTTCCGAGATATTCGAAGACCCGGAAATCGAAATAGTCATAGAACTGCTGGGAGGCATCGAACCCGCTTCGTCTTTTATGATGGAAGCCATGAAGAACGGAAAAAGCGTGGTAACTGCCAACAAGGCTGCCGTGGCAGCCAATTTTGACAAGCTTAACAAAACCGCCCGGGAAAATGATGTTTTGTTCAGATTTGAAGCCAGTGTAGGAGGAGGCATCCCTATCCTTAATGCCATAACAACCGTACTAAGAGCCAACCAATTCCAGGAAATACTTGGGATACTTAACGGAACTACAAACTATATACTTACACAAATGACCGAATACGATCTTGCATATGACGGCGTACTCAAAACCGCCCAGGAAAAGGGTTTTGCAGAAGCCGATCCTACAGCTGATGTGGAAGGGGAAGATTGTGCCAACAAGCTTTCCATACTTATGGCTCTGGCTTTCGGTAATTATGTGCCGCCTTCAGATATCCCGACAAAAGGTATTACTGAGATCACAAAAGAAGACATCGAAGCAGCCAAAGCAAAAGGATGTAAGATCAAACTGATTTCTCAGGCAAAAAAAGAAAACGACAAAATTATTTACAGTGTGAAGCCCATGGAAATACCCTTCGATCATCCCCTGGCCGGTGTAAACAATGAATTTAATGCGGTTTTCGTAAAAGGAAATGCGGTGGATGAACTTATGTTTTACGGGAAAGGTGCAGGTCCGCTGCCCACAGGCAGTGCCATAATGGGAGATGTCCTTGAAATAGCCAGGATATCAGCAGAAAAAATCAATAATAACAAAACAGAAGAAAAGGAATGGAAATGACATCACTATACAAAGAATGGAAAACCCTTATAGAAAATCAAACCGAAACATCCTTTGATGAGTTCTGGGAAAACTACAGCAGCACAGAAGAGCGTATATATTCGAAAATACTGGATAAAGCTCTTAAAGAAAAAACCGGAAATGAAGAGTCCTTTGAAAACACCGGTCATGTGGAGCTCCAGGGCAAATTCAGTGAACTTGCAAAGGATTTTGAAGCAGATCCTGTAATATTCGAAGGTTTTCTGGACGGTATAAACGAAAGCCTGCAAAACGGCCTAGATATAGAAAAAATCACACCGTCCTCCGGTATTTCCATGGATATCGATCTTGAGAAGCTTTACTTCAATATGCTTAAAGCCGGTGCAAAGTATCTTTATGATCTTCCCCAGTGGACCAGCATTTTTTCTGCAGAAAAGAAAAGTGAAATACAGAAAGCTTATAAGAGATCAAAAACCCTTATAAAAGAAAAAAAGCCCGGAAGGAACGAGCCCTGCCCCTGCGGAAGCGGCAAAAAATACAAGCACTGCTGCGGTAAAGGTTTATAAGATCAGCGCCCTTCATGGATCACATCGTTCCCTGTCCATGCAAGGAATCTGTACATATCTTTTACACTTATGGTGACCGTGGCGGTGTTATCATTGGGATGAAAACTTATTTTTTCATTTTCTGGGGCTTTGGCAATATATTCAGAGATCACTACCCGCACTCTTTTTTCTCTGTCGTTTATTAGACTGAAAACTGAACATGAACCCCGGGAGACACCAAGATATTTTTTAAGATCTTCTTCATCTGCGAAGGAGATCTTTTTGCTCCATCCGGCTATCTCTTTATACTTTTTGAAGTCCAGCCTTGCATCATCCTTAAGAACTACCATGTATATCTCTTGGGTCTTTTTGTCTTTTAAGACCAGATTTTTCACATTGAGTCCCGGCTGATGATAACCGGGCACATGACGATCTTCGGCTCCCACCAGCGGAGCATGCCGGCAAACTCTATATTCTATATCAAGCTCTTTTAATATATCATATACTTTTTGCTGCTCTTCCGCTATCAAAGCCCTGCCCTCCTGCACATATCTTTTATAACGCATTCCAAGCACCGTGGATTCCTCGCAAAGCAGCATCTTCTGCCATGAAAAATCAGGCTGTGATGACTTTCTGACCAGCGATCCTTGGGCAGGCTCTTCATCAACGCCAGTTCGGTTTTCAGTACATCCTATTCTTCTGTAAGCCCTATCCTGTTGGCCACCCGAAATACATGGGTATCCACCGCGATCCTCTGATGCCCGAAGCCGACGGAAAGAACCACATTTGCCGTTTTTCTGCCCACACCGGGCAGTGCCACCAGACTTTCGTAATCTTCAGGAACGATACCGTCAAATTCTTCTGTAAGTATTTTTGCCTGAGCTATTATATTCTTTGACTTTGTTTTATACATCCCAACAGACCTTAATATGTCTTCGAGTTTTTGCAGATCCGCCGCTGCCATGGCCTTTGCATCCGGATATTCGAAAAACAGCTTTTCTGATATGGAGTTCACGCTCTTATCTGTAGTCTGGGCCGAAAGGGTTACTTTCACAAGAAGTTGATACACATCTTCATGCAGAAGTTCACATCCCGCATCGGGATACTCTTCTTTCAGTCTGTCAAGTATTTTGTTGATTGTTTGCTTTGAAAATGTCACTAATTTGCTCCTTCTGAGAGGTCATATTTCACAGGATCTACGTTTTTCATACAAGGAGTATAGCATTTATATAATCAAAAAAACAAATTTTTTCGCTTGTTTTCCAAAATCAATGATCTTTATTTGGAATATATATTATTTTTTTGAAAGAAAAGATAACTTGAATGTTTAAAAAGTTTCTGAAAAACCAAATAAATGGGTTACTTTTTTGCTATTATGTAGTATAATCGTAATGTAATAATCTACAATATTTTATACGGAGGTGTTTAAATGGCAACTTACACACAAGTAGAAAAAAACGGCCTGTTTGAATTAACAGATGCCGCGAGAGCTGAACTTGTCTCGTCAAAGTACTATAACGATGACCTGGCACCGACTTCAGTTTCTCAGAGGACCTGGACGACCTACAACATCACGATGCTGTGGGTGGGAATGTCGATATGTATTCCCTCTCTGTCACTGGCCTCAGCACTGATAGGCATGGGAGTGTCCCCGTGGCTTTCGGTTATCAACGTTGCACTGGGCAACTTGATCGTACTTATCCCTATGCAGCTGAACTCACATGTTGGTACCAAATACGGTATCCCGTTCCCGCTGTTTTCAAGACTTACTTTCGGAACAATAGGTGCTCAGATACCTGCTCTCCTAAGGGCCGTCGTTGCCTGTGGATGGTGTTCCGTACAGGCCTATGTAGGCGGCGGAGCCGTTGCTGCTCTTATCAGTATCGTAGCTCCGAAATTCAAGGAGGCCGACTGGACTACCAACCTTCCTTCATGGGTAGGAATGCAGACAGCAAACGTTGGACAGGTTATCGGATTCTTTATCTTCATGGCTTTCATTCTCTGGGTAGCATACAACGGAATGGAAAACATCAAATGGGTACAGAATATCGGTGGACCGATCCTCATCATTGTAATGATAGCTCTGCTGGCATGGTCAGCCAATCTGGCCGGTGATGCGGGCTACAGCTTCGGAGATGTAATGCATCAGACAAATGACCCGTCAGTTATCGCAGCATCAGGAGGATTTGCATACATATACATGGCAGGTCTTACGGGCAATATAGCATTCTGGGCTACAATGGCACTTAATATCCCTGACTTCTCACGTTATGCAAAATCACAGAAAGTGCAGTTCGCAGGACAGCTTATAGGAATGCCTCTGCCAATGTTCTTCTGTGCATTCATCGGAGCTTTCTTCGCACAGGCCACCAAACTGGCCATGGGCGCAGCATTGTTTGATCCTACGGCAGTATTCTACTATGTAGACAACAAATTCGTCGTATTCATTTCTGCTTTAGGCGTAGTAGCAGCTACAATAACCACTTGCGTAGCAGCTAACGTTGTAGCTCCGGCAAACGGATTCTCAAACATGTCTCCCAGCAAGATCTCTTACAAAAAAGGCGTTGTTATCACATGCTTACTTTCTTGTTTCGTACTGCAGCCCTGGTGGATATACGGTACAGGCGCAGCCTACATCTTCGGATGGCTGAACAACTATGGTACCATACTTGCTCCTATAGCTGCTATATTCATCGCTGACTACTTCGTATGTAAGAAGATGAGGGTAGACGTTGCGGATCTGTTCAAGGGAAGCGACGGCAGATACTGGTACTACAGCGGCTGGAACCTTGCAGCAATAATCGCATGGGTAGCTGCATGGATAATTCCGATCCTTGGCAACACTGTATTTATCTATGATCCTTCAACAGGCGTAGGTCCGAGCTTCATCCAGTGGATGGCAGCCAACGGGTATGTGGTATCGTTCGCAATTGGATTTGTGATTTACTGGATACTCATGAAGGGTATGGCCAAGAATTCTTTCGTAACGGAAGAAGAACACGAAGCATTTACGGAAAGAATTTAATCTGAAGGTAAAACTTCATAAAAGCAAGTTAAAATGCAAGAGCCTTTGGGATGACTCAGAGGCTCTTGCTTTACCCCCTAAAAAAAGGGAGTAACAATTATATTTTGTTTTTGCGCAAAAACAAAAAGACAGTTTATAAAGGAGGACAAAATATGGATTTACTAATCAAAGGCGGCAAAGTCGTAGGTGCTAAAACCACATTCAAGGCGGACGTTGCCGTAAAAAACGATAAGATCGTTGCCATTGGTAATGGTCTTAAAGCCGAAAAAGACACCGAAGTAGTTGATGCCAGAGGCAAGCTTGTTCTTCCCGGAGCCATCGACGGACACACACATCTGGCCATGCCTTTCGGCGGAACCATATCCACAGATGACTATTATGCAGGCACCAGATCCGCCGCCTGCGGAGGAACAACGACAGTATTTGATTTCATCCTGCAAGGCCAGGGTGAACCCATGCTGGATTCCATCAAGAGAAGAGACGCTCTTGCTGCTCCGGATGCGGCTGTTGACTATTCCTTCCATATCGGGGTTACAGATGTCACCACCGACAAAATGCTGGATTCCATGGAAGATGCCGTAAAATTCGGTATTCCTTCATTCAAGGTATTCATGGTATATGATTTCGGTGTTGATGACGGTTCATTCTACAAAGTTCTGCAGAAAGCCAAAAAAATAGGAGCTCTTGTGGGAGTTCATGCAGAGAACAGGGACGTGAACAATGTACTTGTCAAACAATACCTGGCAGAAGGCAAAGTTGAGCCCTGGTGGCATTATATGTCCAAGAACGAAGATGTTGAAGGCGAAGCTGATGTAAGAGCCATCAATCTGGCGAAAATGGCAGGCACCTCTCTTTATATCGTACATCTGGCAGACAAACAGGGTA
>ERZ795057.3029-NODE-3029-length-11904-cov-9.392185_pt1 | contig 11904 bp, 6 predicted proteins | sample MGYA00375141_ERZ795057 | MGnify/ENA primary metagenome ERZ795057 (study PRJEB30186, sample SAMN05720163) | activated sludge metagenome | isolation source: Anaerobic digester | place: Hong Kong | collected 2015-01-26 ... | reverse complement strand
GAAATATAAAATGCTTAGACTGCCCTTTTTAATAAAAAGTTTAATAATCTATTGATTCTCAAAGAACAATTTTAAAACAGGCTTGTTCTATAATAAAAAACTGAACAATGAAATTTAAATATCTTAAGTTAGTTATACTTCTTTTATTAGTCAATAGCACATTTGTCTTTTCTCAGGATATTAAAGTGTATAACTTTAATGGTTTTGAAAAATATCTGCAAAAAACAGGCGATAAAGTTTATGTTGTTAATTTTTGGGCTACCTGGTGTAAGCCTTGTGTAAAAGAAATTCCGGCTTTTAATAAATTGTATGATGAATATACCAAACAGGGTGTCGAATTAATTCTTGTAAACCTCGATTTTGGAAAAGATGTGCAATCGCGGGTGAAACAGTTTATTAAAATACACCAGATTAAAGCGGAGGTTATAATTCTTGACGACCCCGATACAAATGCATGGATAAATAAGGTAGATATAAATTGGTCGGGCGGTATACCTGCCACAGTTATTTACAATAAATCAAAAAGGAAATTTTACGAACAATCTTTTGAATATGAATTTTTGGAAAAGGAGGTTAAATCTTTCTTATAATAGTAATAATTATCTAAATCAATTTAAAAATGAAAAAACAGAATATTTTATTTGCATTAATAATGGCTGTGTCATTTACAGTAAATGCACAAGGATATCAGGTGGGCGATAAGGCGTCGGATTTTAACCTGAAAAATGTTACAGGCGAGAATCTTAACTTGTATAATTATGCTGATGCTGAAAAAGGGGCTATTGTAATTTTTACCTGTAACCATTGCCCTTACGCAATAGCTTACGAAGACAGGATAATTGAGCTTGATAAAACTTTTCGTGAAAAAGGGTATCCTGTAATTGCAATAAATCCTAACGATCCGGAAATTGCCCCTGAAGATTCGTTTGAGAAAATGATAGAGAGAGCCAAAGAAAAATCGTTTCCATTCCCGTATCTTTTTGATGAAAAGCAGGAAGTATATAAAATCTATGGAGCCACACGTACTCCGCATGTGTATTTATTAAAAAAGGAGGGGCAGGATTTTAAAGTTGCTTATATTGGTACCATTGACGATAATTATAAGGACGCAGGGCAGGTAAGTAAAAAATACCTTGCTGATGCTGTTAATGCATTGCTGGATAATAAAAAACCTGATCCTGATTTTACAAAAGCAATCGGATGCTCCATAAAAGATAAAAGCACAAAAAAATAGTGATAAGGTAGCTTTAAGAGTTAATAATGGTTGCCTGCAATAATAAAAACAGGAAGTGTATATTATAAATAGTAGGGGTTACCATAAATTTTAGGTTAAATAATCTTTAATCAGCAAATAAGTAAACAGGAATTTTATAAATTTACAATTCTTGTTTACTTTCGTTATTTATGCAATCGTTTTTTTCAACATATTTACTTCCATTGTCGCTGGTAATTATTATGGCAGGAATGGGGCTTTCTTTGGAAAAACGCGACTTTACAAATATAATTATCTACCCAAAGCCTGTTGTTGTTGGTATTTTAAGCCAGCTTTTAATATTGCCAGTATTAACTTTTTTATTATTTGGCTTCACAAATCTCGATCCGGTAATAAAAGTAGGATTTATAATTATTACAGCCTGCGCGGGAGGATCGGCAACCAATATAATTACTTTAATGCTTCGTGGTAATTTAGCATTATCTATTTCTTTAACTGCTATTAACAGTTTATTTGTTTTGGTAAGCCTCCCTTTAATAGTAAAACTTGGCCTTCATATATTTATTGGCGTTGATAAAGAAATCCATCTCAATGTATGGGAAACGATTATAAATATCCTTTTAACCATTATAGTCCCAACCATTGCAGGTATGATTATCAGGTATTATTATTACAGTTTTGCAATTAAATCGCAGAAATACCTGAAAATAATTTTACCAGCAATCCTCTTTAGTGTATTTATTATAATGATATTTTTTAATCATAACGATACACAAACAGGAATAAATAACTTCTGGTATATTATTCCCTGGGCTCTATTGCTGAACTTTCTTTCTATGGCTGTTGTTTACATCATATCTAAAAGTATGCATTTAGGTTCAAAGAATAATTTTACCATAAGTATTGAAGTTGGGTTAAAAAATAGTATTGTGGGGATTTATGTAGCAGAAACTTTGCTTAATAATTACGAAATGGCTATGGTTTCGGTAATATATGGTTCAATAACATTTTTCTCTACCTTGTTTTTTGGTTATATTGCTAAGAGAATTGAGCTTTGGGGCTTTGGTTACCGAAAATTATTATAACTTTGAGGAAGTGATTTTAAAAAAATAGCCGTAAATTAGGGCGGGAAAAATTGAAATACTCAGAAATGTAAATTATTAAAAACCAGATATCAATGAAAACACAAATGAAAATTTTCAGAAAAACAATACCTTTTTTATTAGCCGGATTATTAGTTATTTCTTTAATAAATTGCAAAGGGAATAAACAAGAAGGAAACACTGAAGGATCTGCTGTAGAATCGGCATTAGACAAAGAAGAAATTGAGCAAAAGGTGCGAGACGTGGTTTATCCATTGCCAACAGCATTCGAAGTTACCGAAATGATAAATAAAATTGAAGCCAGCTTTATAATTGGTTTAACTAATCCTACATCAAACGTTGATAAGTATTTTACTGATAAGGACCAGGCACTTAACTTAGGGATCTATAGTGCTGATTTGAGTTACGCAAGTACCTATCAGATTAAACAAGAAGTAATGAACTTTATGGATGCTTCCCAGCTTTTAATTATGGAACTTGATATTACAGGCGCTTTTTCAAAAGAATTTATTGATGAGGTTGAAGCAAATATTAACAATAAAGACTTGTTGATTGATTTAATAACCAATTCTTTTTACGATACTTATGAATATCTTGTAAAAAGCAAAAAGGAAGATTTGTCGCTTTTGGTTGTTACTGGAAGTTGGATTGAGGCTCTTTATATTTCATGCAATATTTCGGAAACTGTTTACGATAATCCTGAATTTGTAAATATTATTTTACATCAAAAAACATCACTTAATAAGTTAATTGATTTACTTACACCTCATAATGAACACGAAACAATCAAATCGTTATTGAATGATTTAAAACCAATAAAGGAGGTTTATGATAGTGTAGATGAAACAGGTATTACTGTTGAGCAGCTTGATCAAATAAAATCAAAAATAAGTGATTTGCGCAATCAAATAGTTGCATAAAACTAATAAAATGAATGGAAGCTCATGTAATTTATTCATGAGCTTTTTTTATTTCTGCTTTTTTCTTAAATTTTGCCTCGAAACCACAAACTATGAGTGAATCAATATTAAATGCACTAATTCATTTGTTTGCTATTGTGGCAAACATTAATCCGGGTGGAGTTACAGCCAAAGGGCGAAAAATTGTTGAGAGTTACCTGTCCAGGACTCTTACCCTCGAATTAATGAATGAGTACTTAAGGTTGTTTGATAATTACTATGAATTTTACCAACGCGAACTGGATAATGATGAAGTGAAAGATTTAAAAGACAGTGAATCTTTAATTTCCTTCCAGATTATAAATGTGTGCCGTAAGATAAAGCAGGGGCTTTTGCGCGAAGAACGTGTTAGTGTTTTTTTATACCTGCTTGAGTTTGTATACGAAGATCATCAAATTACAGATCAGGAATATAATTTTATAAAAGTTGTATCAAAATCATTTAGTTTCTCCGAGAAGGAATTTGATAACCTGACACATTTTATTTTTGAAGGAACGCCCGAAAGGCTCGATGGAGAAAGGGTTTTGGTAATTGATAACAGATTAAGGGAGTGGTCTGATAGTCTGGCCTGGATAATGAAAAAAAGCTCAAACCAGGCAGAGCAACCTCCATATAAGCATTTATTTAAACAAAACCTGTATGGGCAGGTTGTTATTTTTTATATACGCTCTATACAATCGTTTATATTAAAGTATTTGGGTGAACAAAGCCTATTCTTAGATGGGCAACGGATAAAACCGGGCAGGACTTATTTCCTTAACAGGGGCGCAGTTATAAAAGGCCCACATATCGAGCCAATTTATTATTATGATATCGCTTCAAAGTTTATTGTTACGCCAGAAAATGAACGTATAGTGTTCTCGGCCACTGATTTGAGTTTTAAATTCAGAAACAGTAAAAACGGCATACAGAAGTTTAACTTTTCTGAAAAATCAGGACAGATGATTGCCGTGATGGGAGGAAGTGGGGTTGGAAAATCAACTCTGTTTAATTTGTTAAGCGGTAAATTAAAACCCAAAGAGGGTACGGTTAAAATAAATAACTACAATGTACACTCGTGGAGCGATTCGTTAACCGGGGTTATTGGTTTTGTCCCTCAGGATGATTTGCTTTTTGAAGAGTTAACTGTTTTTCAGAATTTATACTACAATGCCAGGTTGTGTTTTAGCGATTATAGCGAGCAGCAAATTGTAGAAAAAGTTAATACAGTATTAATTGAGCTCGATTTATATGATACTCGTGACCTGCAGGTAGGTACTCCTTTAAATAAATTTATTAGTGGTGGCCAACGTAAGCGTTTAAATATTGCCCTTGAACTTATGCGTGAGCCAACAATACTTTTTGTGGATGAGCCAACATCAGGGCTTTCGTCAATGGATTCGGATAAAATTATGAATTTATTGAAACAACAGGCTTTGAGTGGAAAACTAATTATTGCGAATATTCACCAACCATCGTCAGATATTTTTAAAATGTTCGATAAGTTGTGGATATTAGATAAAGGGGGTTATCCAATTTATCAGGGAAACCCTATTGATGCAATTGTATATTTTAAAACGGTTACATCGGTGGTTAATGCGGCAGAAAGCCAATGCAGTTGTTGTGGGAATATTAATCCCGATGAGATTCTGCGTATTGTTGAAGACCGTGAAATTGATGAGTACGGCAAACAAACGGTTAAACGAAAAACTACGCCTGAAACCTGGTATTACAGGTACCTCGAAAATATTGAGAAAAAAATACAACCAGCTCAGCCTAACGAAAATATTCCGGCAACTGATTTTAGAGTCCCAAATTTTCTGAAACAGTTTAAGGTATTTCTAATGCGGACTGTATTGTCTAAATTAACGAATAGGCAGTATTTGTTAATTAACGCACTTGAGGCTCCTTTGTTGGCATTAATCTTAGGGTATTTCTCTAAATATGTTACAAATACAGGGTATGTTTTTGGTGAAAATAAAAATTTTCCAGTTTTTCTTTTTATGTCGGTTGTTGTAGCGTTGTTTTTAGGGCTAATTGTAAGTGCAGAGGAAATTATAAAGGACAGGAAGATATTGGAACGGGAATCCTTTTTGCGCTTAAGCTGGTTTAGTTACATTAATTCGAAAATAGTAATCCTGTTTGTTATTTCAGCCATTCAAACCTTATTATATGTGGCTATAGGAAATATAATACTTGAGGTAGAAGGCATGCTGCTCCCATTTTGGTTGATTTTATTTTCTGCAGCCTGTGTTGGTAATTTGGTAGGATTAAATATTTCGTCGGGTTTAGACTCTGTTATAGCCATTTATATTATTATTCCTTTAATACTTGTCCCTCAATTGCTTTTAGGTGGTGCAATGATCCATTTCGATGATTTGAACCCTAAAATAACCAACAAAACCTATGTCCCGTTAATAGGGAATTTAATGACAACCCGCTGGGCATATGAAGCATTAGCGGTTCAGCAGTTTAAAAAAAATAAGTTTGAAAGGTTGTTTTTTGATCAGGAACAAATAATAAGCAATGCCGAATATAAAACATCTTTCCTGTTTCCCGAATTACAATCAAGGCTTCAATTGTGCATAAGGCGTAAAAGTTCGGATGTTGATTCTCTGAGCCTGGTTAGGGACCTTAAGTTAATATCTAACGAGTTGAGTTTTATAAGCCAGGGCAATGACATTCCTCCCTTTGAATATATTCATCTACTTAATTATAACGATTTTGATGAGTCGATTTTTGACCATACTTATGGATATTTGTATTATCTGGATTTAACTTTTAGCGAGCAGGCAAAAAAAGCAACCGAATCCAAAGAGGAGTTGTATCAAAAGATGGTTGAAGAAAGTGGTAATGCCAATTTTGTGGCATTTAAACAGAGGCATTATAATAAAAAACTTGCTGATATAGTGCTTAACCGAAATGAAATAACAAAAATTCTGGATACAGATAAGAAATTGGTGCAGAAAAAGGACCCTATTTTTATGGAGCCTACCTCACGTATAGGCCGCGCTCATTTTTATGCCCCGGTAAAAATTATTTATAAAACAAAAATTGATACGCTTTGGTATAATTTTTTAATCATGTGGCTTACTTGTGGAATTTTATACATTTTATTGTATTTTGATGTATTAAGGCGTATAATTAAATACTTGGTTTCGTTAAATTTAAAAGAGAAGTTTAAAAAAGTGCCCGAATTAATATAAATATTTAAAAAACAGCCTTTTGAGGTTTAGTTTTGGAAAGGTAACCTAAAAAAAATAATTTCGTACAGAGTAACATAACTTAAATCATAGCCTTCTGATGTGTTTAATTTTTGAAAAAACAATTGATACTCCTTACATCAAATTAGAAAGTGGCCATATAGAAATTAAAGGACGCTCGATGCCAGAAAATGTTTTAAAATTTTATAAACCAATAAAGGAATGGATTGAGGATTATATCAATAAACCTGCGGATTTTACCAGAATTGATTTCTATTTGCCATATGCAAATAGCTCTTCGATAAAACAAATAAACGATTTTTTAAAAGTCCTGGATAAAAAGTACAAAGAGGGCTTTGATATGAAGGTGTACTGGACATATGAAGAAGGTGATGAAAATGCGGAAGATATTGGAAATGATTTAGAATCGTTGATTGATATTCCTTTCGAATATATTATTACAGATGTAGAGAAAAAACAACAGAAAAGATTAAGGGTTAAAAATTTAAAGACCGGTAAAATAGGTGAAATTTCGAACAGGTATTGGGAAACAATTATTCGAAACGGGCACGAAAAGGATTTTGAAATATTGGAACAGTTATAGAACAAATGATATATGGTGAGGGGCAATTTTAGCCCCTTTTTTAAATAATATAACCTCCCTTTTCTCCACCTTCTGGGCCTAATTCCAACAAATAATCAGCTAACTGGTAAAACCAAGGATGGTGTTCGATAATATACAGGGCATGCCCTTGATCTCGCAGTTTAAATAAAACATTAAGTAGTTTTTCTATATCATAAAAATGCAACCCCGTTGTTGGTTCGTCGAGCAGATATAAGCACTTGTTTTTTTGCTTTTTTATTAATTCCCTGGCTAATTTTAATCGTTGCGATTCGCCACCCGAAAGCGTTGTAGCCGATTGCCCAAGTTTTAAGTGCCCTAGCCCTAAGTCGGCAAGTAGGCCAAAAATTTCTAATAACCTGTCGTTTTCTGTAAAAACATCTAATGCTTCCGATATGGTTAGCTCAAGAAGATCATAAATAGAGAGTTTATTCCATTTAATTTCCAGTACTTCTCGAGTAAAACGCTTGCCTTTACAGTCTGGGCAAACAACCCAAACGTCTGAAAGAAAATCTAAAGAAACTTTGTATTGCCCTTGGCCTTTGCAGGTTTCACACCTTCCACCTTTGGAGTTATAAGAAAAATCTGATTTCTTTAAATCTTTGATCGAAGCTTCATTTGTGGCAACAAATAAATTGCGTATTTCATCATAAATACCCAAAAAGGTTATGGGAGTGCTTAGCGGATTATTACCAATAGGTGATTGATCCATGGAAATAATAGATCCAAAATTCTCCAACCCATTTATATTACTGCAATTAACAGGATGTTTAGCCAGAGCCGAAGCACCAATAACGTCAAACAATAAGCTCGACTTGCCACTGCCAGATACTCCTGAAAATACGCATATCCCATTAGCAGGAAGCTCCACGTTTATGTTTTTTAAATTATTGGCACAGGCATTTTTTATGAATATGCCGGATTTTAAATCTATAGTATTTCTTTTTTGATTTGGGCAATAAGGTTTATTTAAATATTTTGAAGTTAAAGAATCTAAATTTTGTAGAAACATTTCTTTGCTGCCTGCAGCAACAACTTCGCCTCCTTTTGTCCCTGCTCCTGGGCCCAGTTCTATAATATAATCAGCTGATGTTATAACTTCTTGATCGTGTTCAACAACAACAACCGTGTTGTTTTTCGCCAGTTTTTGAATAATTTCAATAAGTTTTGCCGTGTCTTTAGAATGTAAGCCAATAGTTGGCTCATCTAATATATAACAAATTCCGGTTAACTCACCTCCTAATTGCGAAACTAAACGTATCCGCCGTGATTCGCCACCCGAAAGGGTTAAAGTACTTCGTGACATACTTAAATAGGCTAAACCAATTTTACAGGTTGCTTCCAGTTTTTCAATAACCAAACGTTGTATTTCTGCGCTTATTTTATTTTCATTTTCGGGTAGGCTTGTCTTAAGATTTTTAAAGAAGGTTAATGCTTCTGCCGATTCCATATTTGAGAGCTCCACAATATTTTTGCCGGAAATTTTATATTCAAGGGCCACATTGTTTAGCCTTGTGCCATGGCAAGCTTTGCAATTAACTTCTTTCATTAATGCCAGTAGCTGTTCTCCTCCTTGTTTGTCATGTTTCCTTTGGTATTCATTGTTAACATAATGAGCAAGCCCAATCCATTTGCTTTTAAATTGATGAACCCCTTCGCGGTTTTTACGTTTGTATTTCCATTGCACAGTGTATTCTTTCTCTCCAGTGCCGAATAATGCTATTTGTTTGGCATAATCGTCAAGTTCGTTCCAGGGTTTATCAAAATTAATTTTAAGTGATTGCCCAACAGTATGCAAAATCCACATGTATTGCCCATATGGGTCGCCATAAAACAGGCCGGGCTTGCTACCTTTCATAGCTCCCTGGTTTAATGCTAAATCGGGGTTTGTTATTAATTTCTCCGGATTGCAGGTTAGTTCAATCCCTAATCCATTACAAACGGGGCACGCACCCGAAAGATGATTAAAAGAGAAATGGCTTGAAAGTAGTTTGCATTTTTTACCTTGCCCATCTTTAGAGATGCGCGAATAAAGCAAACGGAATAAATCATAAATACCTGTAACGGTTCCAACGGTTGCCCTTGAATTTTGTGCTACCGGCCTGTTATCTATTGCTATGGTAGGCATTAAACCTGTTGTTTCCAGAATATCGGGCCTTGATTTTTGTTGAATCAGGCTACGTGCATAAGTCGAAAAACTCTCTGTAAACCGGTATTGCCCTTCGGCAAATAATGTATCAAATGCCAGGGATGATTTTCCGCTTCCGCTTACTCCGGTAATTACTGTAAGCTGATTGCGAGGTATTTCAATATCAATATTTTTTAGGTTGTGTGTTTTTACCCCCTTTAATTTTATGGGTGCATCAATAATTTCGTATATATTGTTGCTTTCATTTTTTGCCCGGCTAAATGGGTGTGTAAGCGATTGGGCGGTTAATGATTTTTTATTTTTTAACAATTCTGGTAATTGGCCTGAAAACATAACTTCTCCTCCTGAATCGCCTCCCAAAGGGCCTAAATCAATAATATGATCGGCTTGTTTTATAATATCCTGATCGTGCTCAATAATAATTACAGTATGGCCTTTTTCAGTTAAACCATGTATAGCCTTAAGTAAGATAGAAATATCGTAAGGGTGCAGCCCTGTTGACGGTTCGTCGAATAAATAAAGTGTATGTTGTTTTACCGGTTTAACTAGTTCAGTTGCCAGTTTTAAGCGTTGTGCTTCGCCTCCCGAAAGGGTAGTTGCCGACTGGCCTAACGATAAATAACCCAACCCCAGATCGGCCATAATCTTAAGGTAATGGTAGATTTTTTCATCATCGCTAAAAAAATCAGCTGCATCGGATATTTCCATTTCAAGAACTTCGGAAATATTTTTCCCTTTGTATGTAACGCTAAGTATATCCTCGTGATAACGTTTTCCACCACACACTTCGCAAACGGTTTCAACCTGCCCTAAAAAATGCATGCCGGTTTGAATTCTTCCAGCTCCTTCGCATGTTTCGCATCGCCCGCCAACCGTGTTAAACGAAAAGTGGCTCTGTGTTAATTTTTTCTTTTTCGATTCGGGTAGGTTGCCATATAATTTGCGTATATGGTCGAAAACTTTCGTATAGGTAGCTGCATTGCTTCTTGGGGTTCTGCCAATTGGCGATTGGCTTATTTCTATAATCTTTTGTACGGGTATATCCGATGTAATTTCTTCAAATCCTTTCTTCATATCATAATTTCCAAGTAGCAGCCCCTCGTAATATTTCCCCAGTATTTCGAAAACAAGGCTCGATTTTCCGGCACCCGAAACTCCTGTTACCACATTTAATGCTTGTAAACGAAAATCTACATTGATATTTTTAAGGTTGTGTAAACAAGCATTTTTAATTCTAAGCCATTTATTTTTAAGGGTTTTTTCAGGCAATGGGGCAGGTAGTATTTTTGTTAAGTGCTTTAGTGTTTCACTTTGTGGGATTGAAAGTGTGGGTAGCTTTTCATTAACCTCACTAAAAAGAATATTTCCTCCGTTTTTGCCAGCCAGTGGGCCTATGTCAATTACTTGGTCTGCATTAAGAATTGTATCTTTGTCGTGTTCTACAATTAAAATTGTATTTCCCTGGCCTTGCAGCCGTTTCATAATTTTAATCATACGTTGGTTATCATAAGGGTGCAAACCAATAGAGGGCTCATCCAAAACATAAAGGATTCCGCGCAAACCATTCCCTATTTGAGTAGCCAGCCGTATACGCTGAGCCTCTCCTCCAGAAAGGGTGGTTGACTCGCGCATTAAGGTTAAATACCCTAAGCCTAATTCTTCCAGTATTTCACAACGCTCAATAATTTTATCCCTAATTGGATTAAAGATGGTTTCCTGTCCTTTTATAGCTCCAATAATTTTAAACACTTGCTTTAATTGGGATATGCTCATTTCAGCATAATCGATAATAGATTTGTGATGAAATTTTACAGATAAAGAGTTATTGTTTAAGCGTTTTCCACCACAATGCATGCAGCTAACAGTTTTTGCAAATCGTAAAATGTTTGGGTTTCGGTCGACACGCAGGATGTTTTCCATTATGGGTAATATCCCTTTGTAAAATCCTTCTTCGCGTGGTTTTGCTGTTATGCCACTCCATTTCATTCGCGATTCGAGGGTATGTTTTCCAAAGGGGATTTTTATTTTATTGCTTCCGTTCAGGATAATATCTTTTTGCTGTGATGTTAGGTCTTTCCAAGGGATGTCTACATTAAACCCTTCAGAGCGGCACACTTGCTCCATCACATCAATGGTAACCTGAGAATATATAGTATATCCTGAAGGAGTTGTAATTTTTAAAGCTCCTTGCCGTAAACTTTTGTTTGGGTCTTTAATTAATAATTCAGGGTCAATTTGGTCTTCTACTCCAAGCCCTTTGCATTGGGGGCAATAACCTTCGGGGTTGTTAAAGGAAAATAGGCTTCTTGAAATTTTTAAGTCGGTATTTTGATTAGTTTTTTCTCCCAATCGGGCAAACAGTAAACGCAGGTAATCATATAGTTCGCTCATAATACCTACTGTCGACCGGGGATTGCGGCTAATTGTTTTCTGGTCTACAGATATTGCAGGCATTAATCCTTCGATACGCTCAACCTCAGGCCTGCCCATTTTACCTAAAAACTGCCGGGCGTAAGATGAAAATGATTCGAAATACCTTCGCTGGCTTTCTTTGCAAATTATGTCGTAAACCAATGAAGATTTTCCGGAGCCAGAAACGCCTGTAAAACAGGTAATCTGGTGATGTGGGATTTTTAAATTAACCTTTTTAAGATTGTTTTCTGATGCATTTTCAAT
>ERZ795057.3024-NODE-3024-length-11917-cov-78.879363_pt1 | contig 11917 bp, 10 predicted proteins | sample MGYA00375141_ERZ795057 | MGnify/ENA primary metagenome ERZ795057 (study PRJEB30186, sample SAMN05720163) | activated sludge metagenome | isolation source: Anaerobic digester | place: Hong Kong | collected 2015-01-26 ... | reverse complement strand
TCGATGGCGAATATGTAGAAAAAGTCGGGAGGAAGAGCAACATAAGAATCAACATAGTTGATGACATCGAAGTCTTCGGATCGGTTGTTCCAGTAAAGATTTCCGGTACCGGAGAAGAGATTGCGTTTCTGTACGATACAGGCCTTGGAGAAAAGAATTCTCTTGGACTGGGAATGATAGAGATTGCAGGGAAACGTTTCTAGGATGAAACGGTGTTTTTGGCAGAAGGTGTTTCAGAAATTTGCTGTCAGCAGTCTAGGCCGGCTTCGAGCAATTAATTAGAACACCGCAATATCTTTGTATGCGGCTTCTACGATTCTGATAGCAGAAAGTTCATGCTCGTGCGATAGTATTGTCTGATCGGAGGTGATTGTATGAACATCTGGTATGTTATAGGTGGAGTGGCTCTGGCAGTAGCTGTTGGCGCGGTACTTCTATTCACCAGCCATGTTGTTACAGAGAGACCTCAACTTCCCGATGTATATGTAATGAAAATGGACCGACACGTACCTGGAGTAGATATTTCTCTTGAACTTGGAAGGGTTATAACCATTTCAATCACTAACAATCTCGAAGAGTCAATAACGGCCATATTCTATGAAGAGATAAGATCGTCAACAGGAGAAAGCTCACATGTAGTAATCGAAGGTGAGCCTGAGATAGAAGTTCTTGCAGGCCAGACAAGGCAGGTCCGAATCACTCCAGTTGAAACCTTGAGTGAGTTCTATCTGCCATACGACATAATTGTCAAGGGCGTCAAGTACGAATGCAATGCCACCATTTCAATGTTCCAGGAGTAGGTCGTTCTTAATCCCTTCCTTCGTGACTCCATTTTCTGCATTCAGTTGACCTTTGCCTTTTTTTGCTAGGAGATAGTTCTTCATTCCAAAGAACCGCTGTACGCTTAGGAGCAAAAACTCGCTGATCGCTGTGAAGAACAGTTCCATGTTGTCTGTTCCAAGTTCCAAGTAATGAGAGTGACAGTGCCTCTGAGTACCAGCAATTCGGTGTTCGCTGCAGGCTACTAAGATCCGCTAGCAAGAACACGCTATTCGATGCACGTTAAGGGATGAAGATCCCTCCCGTGTCTCGCATCATGGTCAGATACGAGATTACCTAGCAAAGAGCCAATCAAGGACCTTTTCGTTTTGGTATCAATAGCTCTCCTGTTGTTCGAACTCGGAGAACTGAGAACCGTTGACGGACAACTTTCATTTCTTTCAACCTGCAAATCAGAACATGCAACTGTTCCACTCACACACCCTAACGGCATGAAGGAGTTCAAATTCTTCCTGTGTTTTTCACCTGTCAACAAACAATGAATCTTCAAAATACGGTGGTATGCTTCCGAAGTCCACTCACAAGAATGTATTGAGAATGATTGTCTATATGTCCCATGAAAACTTAATTCCAGTAAAAGCTTTGATTCATACGAGAAGTGTAGAATTCAGGTGGTATAGACATATAGATATCTATACGCGAATGCGAGGTGTCGGTATGATACCTATCTATCTTGAGATCAGAAGCTACATGATTAAGCAGATCGAAAACGGATTTCTCGTTCCCGGCGACAGGATACCATCCGAACGAGAGTTGGTTGATCTGTTCAAGGTAAGCCGCATGACCGTAAGACATGCGATAGATCAACTTGTAAACGACGGAGTTCTCGTGAGAATGGTTGGCAAGGGCACTTACGTGAGCAGCGAAAGACTGGCCACTCAGCTGAATGTTCTCAACAGCTTTTCAGAAGATATTATTGCTACGGGACATAAACCCTCTGCAAAACTCTTGAGTGTCGAAAGGATTCAGATTAGCGACACGATTAGCAATCTCCTTTCAATTGACTGTGGTCACGACGTTATCAAGGTAGAGAGACTTAGGCTCGTAGACGACCTTGAAATGGCGCTGACCACGTCTTTTTTCCCAGTTTCGAGAGCTCTTCCAATCGAAGAGATCGACTTCAACGCAACTTCGATTTACGGGCAGATCGAATCCCTGGGTTTAAGAATAGAGAAGGCTTCAGAAACTGTCAGTGCCGAAGCCGCCGACAAGAGAATTGCCGGTTTCCTGAGGGTTAAGGAGAACGCCCCACTCCTCAAAATCGTGAGACTCACCTTTATCTCAAACAACGTTCCAATTGAATACATGGAGGGCCTTTTCAGGCCGGACAGGTACGTTATATCCCAAGAACTCTATAGACAGGAAGTGAGATGATGAAGATGTTTGAAGAGATGTTTGGAAAGAAGCTCCCGATTATCGGTGTGGTTCATCTGCAGCCGCTGCCGGGAGCGCCAAGATATGAAGGTATGTCGATGAAAGAGATCACCAGAGCTGCCATTGAGGAAGCAAAAGCTATGAGTGAGAATGGCGTGGACGGGTTAATTGTGGAGAATTTCCGGGACATGATGTTCAAGAAGAGGGTAGGTCCTGAGACCGTCGCATCCATGACTTACGTTGCTTCCGAGATCGTCAAGAGTGTCTCAGTACCGATAGGACTTTGTGTTCTTCAATCCGATGCGATTTCAGCTCTTGCGATCGCAAAGGCCGTCGGTGGGAAGTTTATCAGGGTGCCGTACTACACAGAAACGTACATCGTGGACGCGGGAATGATGGAGAGTATCGCAGCAGATGCCCTTAGGTTCAGAAAGATGATCGAAGCGCGAGACGTGAAGATCTTTGCCGACGTTCATATCAAGCATGGGTATTCGCTTTCGAGAAGGCCGATTGAAGAATCTGCCGAAGACGCATATGAGCGCGGGCTTGCCGACGCAGTAATAGTGACGGGTAAGAAGACCGGAGGAAAGACAAAGCCGGAAGACGTAAAGGCAGTCAGAGATTATCTTCCCGATCTGCCTTTGATCGTAGGCAGCGGTGTCACTCCCGATAGTCTTTCCGAGTACTTTCCGAAACTGGGAGATGCGGTCATTGTCGGAACCAGCCTGAAGAAAGATGGCAAGACTGAAAGCCCGATAGATGCCGAAAGAGTGAGACAGTTCTCGAAGAATATGGAAAAGTGCAGAAAGGAGCTTGAGAAATGACGACTATAACCGAGTTCAACGAGGTCTTCGGCACTTCAAAGCCAATAATCGGAATGATTCACCTCAAGCCGCTGCCCGGCTCTCCTGTTTACAACGGGAAAGGCCTTAGCGCCGTCATTGCTCAGGCGGTCGAGGAGGCCGGTAAGCTTGTAGAAGGAGGAGTTGACGGTTTTCAGGTCGAGAACTACAACGATCCCTCCTATTTTCCGGATGTCGCTCCGGCAGAAACGGTCGCCTCACTCTCTATCGTGGCGCACGAAGTTCACAAAGCATTTCCCGACACGCCGATGGGGATATGCCTTCTCGCCGATCCAATAGCATCGATTGCGGTAGCGCATTCATCCGGGGCGAAGTTCATAAGGGCAACCGTATTCACTGAAGCCTCGGTCGATGTTTCGGGCCTTGCTATCAGGAGACCGCACGAGATACTGAGATACCGGAAATTCCTCGATCCTTCGATCAAGATCTTCGCTGACGTTCATATAAAGCATTCGGCCCCTCTTGCGATGAGACCGATCGAGGAGTCGGCGTATGACGCCGCATACTTTCTTGCTGATGCAGTAATTATTAGCGGAAAGCATACAGGCTTTGAGACTCCTCTCGAAGATCTTAAGAAGGTCCGCGGAGTGCTTCCCGAATACCCGATTATGGTTGGTTCGGGAATGAACAAAGCCAATGCTGGAAAGATTTTCGAAGTTGCCTCAGGAGCCTTTGTCGGTTCAACATTCAAGATCGACGGAGATTCCTACAAGTCCATCGATTCCGATAGAGTGAAGGATTTCATGAAAGTGATCAAGGAGATCAGGAATAGATGACGAAATCCGTTCTCGTTTTGGGCGACATAAATGTCGACATCATAGGGAAGTTTGATGTTTTCCCGACGCCGGGGAGTTCGACCTATAGTGACAGGCCGACTCTAAGGCCGGGTGGTTCAGGGTTGAACACATTTGTGGGCCTGAAGAAACTCGAAATGGATGCGGATTTTGTAACGATGATTGGGAAAGACCTTTTCGGAAGTTTCATAAAGGAAGAGCTTTCTGAGCTTGGCATCGAGTTTTCACCGGTAGTCTCTGATTCGTATCCTACGGGAGTCGTCTTTTCACTCTCAGTCGGCAACGAAAGAACATTCTTCTCGTTCAGAAAGAATGCCGCGGACATACACATGACTGCTCAGGATATTCCAGACAGTTCCGAATACCCGGATATGCTCTATCTAACGGGTGTATCCATAGTCGAGGGCAAGGAGACATTCGAGACCTTTGTTGAAGTGGTGAAGAGAGCGAAAATCGAGGGGACGAAAGTCTTCTTTGATCCAAATATGAGGAAGACCGACCGTGTTTCGATTTCGAGAATAGAGCTGCTGATTCCGTATGTTGACGTCTTCCTTCCTGCAAGAGACGAGCTGGCAATAATCCTTTCGAAATCAGAGAAGTTCAGATTCTGTTCTGACTTGATTGCTGCAGGCGTTTCGGATATCTGGATTAAGAAGGGAGCAGAAGGCTGTTCACTGATTTCTGGAGAGAAAGGTTTCGATTTTCCTGCTCCGAATGCACATGTTATTGACTGCACGGGGGCCGGGGATGCATTCAACGCGGCGGTTGTCTGGGGATACGCCAATGAGCTTGAAAAGAAGGAGATAGGCGTCTATGCCAATGTCTACGCTGCGATCAGCACAGAGAGAATCGGTGCGGCTACATCTTATCCAGACAAAGAAAGTATGTTGAAGAGCAAGTACTACAAATCTATTAAGACGGGGGTGAAAGTATCGTGAAACGGTTGATTCTAATTCTGGTTTTACTCGGTTTTGTGGCATCGGGGTTCGGAGCATTGAAGGTTGCAATCGTCGCAGGAGATGCGATTGGTGACAGGGGTTTCACAGATATGGCTTACATTGGTGTTCAGGAAGCCCAGAAGCAGTTCGGGATCGAGTACAAAGTCTTCGAGTGCAACGTCGACCCTTCCAAGTATTTCGATTCACTAAGGGCCGGCGCCATGAATTACGACCTGATCTTTGTTGACCCGGGATATTTCTTTGACAAGGAGCTGGCCGAAGTCAGTGCGATGTTCCCATCAAAGACATTCGTCTACATCGATGGCACATCGGATCTTCCTAATGTTGTCTCTGTTCCCTTCAAGCAGAACGAAGGCGCGTTCCTCGCCGGCTGTCTTGCTGCACTGCTGACTGACAAGACGGAGCTGAGCAAGATAAATCCAGAGAAGACTGTCGGATTCGTAGGCGGTTTTGATATGCCCGTTATAAGAGATTATCAGGCCGGTTACGAGCACGGGGTCAGATATGTCGATCCAGATGTCAAGGTTATCGCCAGGTATGCGGGCGATCACTACGACCCTGCGCTTGGCAAGGAAACTGCCTATTCTGTCTCAAAAGAGGGCGCCGACGTAATCTTCCAGGCGGCCGGTCCAACAGGGCTTGGAATTCTTGAGGCAGCCAGAGACTACGATTTCTTTGCAATAGGTGTGGATACAGATCAGGGATATCTTCAGCCCGGTTTCATAGTTTCGAGCATGATGAAGAAAGTTGACGTTGCCGTTCTCGATGTAATTAGAATGCAGATAGAGAACAAGCTAGAAAAGGGATCCGTTCATGTTTACGGTATTGCCAATGGCGGAGTCGGACTAGCTTACAACGAATTCATGATGGACACCGTTCCGGCGTCCGTCTATCTAGAAATCAAAGCAATTCAAGAGAAGATCGCAACCGGAGAGATAGTTGTAGACTCGTATTTTGATTGAGTGTATATTCCGGAGCCCCTCTAGGGGCTCCGGTTTCGTATCGGGGGGTGTTACAGATTCTTACCTGCAAAAGCGTGTCCAAGACATACCCAAACGGCCTTGAAGCCCTTAAGGAAGTGAGCTTCGACGTCAGGAGAGGCGAGATCCACGCTATCGTCGGTGAAAACGGAGCGGGGAAGTCCACTCTCATGAATATCCTTTTCGGTATGATCAAGCCTTCTTCTGGGGAGATTACTTTCAAGGACAAACCATTCTCTCCAAAGCATCCTTCGGAGGCGATAGATCTGGGAATGGGGATGGTACATCAGCACTTCAAGTTGGTGCAGAGCATCACTGTAGCAGAAAACGTCGTACTCGGTATGGAGAATCGCTTCCAAAACAAGTTGAGGAAGATCGATATGGCCGAGGTTAACAGATCTGTCGCTTCGCTGATCGAAAAGTTGAAAATGTCTATCTCGCCTGAAGACAGAATAGAAGGATTGCCGATTAGCAAGAGACAGCAGGTCGAGATCTTAAAGGTACTGTACAGAGACACGGATTTTGTCATTCTGGACGAGCCTACAGCCGTTCTTGCCCCAAACGAGGTCGATGACTTCCTGGAATTCGTAATGGGAATTCGAGAGATGGGAAAAACGGTGGTCTTCATCTCCCACAGGCTGGGTGAAGTCTTTGCAATCGCAGACAGAATAACGATCCTTAGAAGGGGCAGAGTTGCGGGTACCTTTGAAAAGAAAGAAGTAGACAGAGAGAGCGTGGCAAACATGATGATAGGAAGTGCCATCGACCTCTCCGAACACCCGGAGGACTCCCTGAAGAGCGATGTCGTGCTTTCGGTTGAGGAGATCTGTGACGTGTCCGGAACGCTGAAGGATCTTAGCTTCGAACTCCACGAAGGAGAGATTCTTGGTTTTGCAGGTGTTGGAGGCAATGGTCAGGAAGAGCTCTTCGAAGCTCTCGCTGGGAATTTGAAGCTTTCATCTGGAGACATAAAGCTGAGAGGGTCTTCTCTGAAAGATCACGACACTTTCGGAAGGAGAATGGCCGGGCTTGCATATATCACCGACGACCGGATGAGGAAGGGACTCGCTCCCGACAGAAGCATAATAGATAACAGCATAGCCGGTCACCACAAGTTCGGAAAGTTTGGAAAAGTTGCGATCAACAATTCAAAGGCGAGAGCTTTCGCCGAATCTATCATTGCCGATTACGACGTTCGTACAAGCAAGAACGGTAAAACTACTGTTAGCGCCCTTTCGGGTGGGAACATGCAGAAGCTTCTGGTCGGCCGGGAGATTGCCTTTGAACCGAAAGTCTTGCTCGCTGCCCAGCCGACGACGGGGGTAGATGTCGCTGCGAGAAAGCTCATTCATGATTCTTTCAGGAAGCTTTCGAAGGCTGGATCGGGAATAGTTCTTATAAGCGGTGATCTAGAGGAGATAATGGATCTTGCGAACAGAATAATCGTGCTTTATCGCGGGAGGGCCGTTGCCGAGATGTCGTACCCTCATTACGATTCGACTGAGATCAGTTATTACATGACGGGGATAAGGGGGTCGCAAGATGTTCACTGCTCGAACGCCCAGCCTTAAGAAGCTCTCGTTCTCACTTCTGCTTGTAGTATGCATATTGTCTGTCTGGGCGCTGATAATCTGGTTTGGCGGTGAATCGCCTTTCAAGGGATTCTACTACATCATAGATGGTTCGCTGGGTAACCACTATCAAATACTCTCCACGCTGAACAAGATGGTCCCGCTGATTCTTGCCGCTGCCGCTGTGGCTGTTCCCGCATGGACCGGTATGTGGAACATAGGCGGGGAGGGACAGCTCCTTCTTGGTGCCTTCGGCGCGGCGCTTGTGGGTTTCTCCGTCGATTTTGGGGTCGGTCTAGTGAACATCGTCGTCGCTTTGATCGTCTCTGCTGCATTTGGAATGGCGTGGGCGGCATGGCCGGCCATATTCAAGATCAAGCTTAAGATGGACGAGGTTGTCACGACACTTATGGGGAACTATATAGCTGCTCAGATAATAGCGTATTTAATAAACAAACCGTTCAGAGATCCAAAGTCGCCTCTGGCCCAGACCCCTTACATCAAGTCGAGTTTTGTGATTCCGTACCTTTTTGAAGGTACGCAGTTCTCAGCCACATTCTTCGTTGCTATCGTTATCGTCCTTGCTCTCTTCATTTTCAGGAAGAGGTTTCTTCTGGGATACGAGTTCGAGATAACCGGCAGCAACTCTGTGTTCGCCGAGCTCAGCGGAGTGAGGGTCAGCAAGACAAAGATGCTGTCTATGCTGATCGGGGGAGCTCTCGCAGGGCTTGCCGGAGGCCTCCTTGTCCTGGGGATGACTCAAAGGGTCATGCAGAGTTTTTCACCGGGATACGGTTTCACCGGTCTCCTTGTCTGTCTTCTCGCTTTCAATAATCCACTGCTAATCGTAGGAATAGCCTTTCTCTTCTCCGTCCTTCATACCGGCAGCGTCAATCTTCAGTTGTTCTCGTCGGTTCCGGCAGAGATTAGCGGCGTCCTGCAAGCCGTAATGGTGCTTTTTGTTGCAGCATTCAAGACATTCATCGTCGGACGGAGGGATGGTTAAGATGGACCTGGAACTAATCACAACACTATTCAGAACATCTATCCGAATGGCTACTCCCATACTGCTCGCATCATTAGGAGGTGCTCTCACCTACCACGCAGGGATAATCAACGTGGCGATGGAAGGTCTGATGCTTATAAGCGCTTTCTTTTCCGTTGTCTTTTCGTATCTCACAGGCAGCGCACTGTATGGAATACTGGCAGGAATGCTGGCTTCAATCGCGATATCTCTCCTTTATTCGGTGTTTGTGAGTTTTCTTAAGGCCAACAACTTCGCGATAGGATTCGCGCTCAACATACTCGTGAGTTCGCTTACCCTGTTCTTGATGAGAGTCATGTTCCAGGGGAAGAATGCGTTCAACTCTCCTGATATCGCCTCGATAGTTGAACTTAAGCTAAAGACAGGAAACTATTTTCTCGACAACTACATCTTCAATTTCAGTATTCTGACTTATCTCTCTATACTGATCGCCTTCCTGCTTGCATATGTTATCTATAGGACCTCCTTCGGACTGAGGCTAAGGGTCTGTGGAGAGATGCCTGAAGCGCTCAAGGCGGCGGGTATAAAGGTTGGATTCGTTCAGCTTTGGTCAAGCATCCTTTGCGGAGCGCTTTGTGGCTTGGCCGGGGCGCAGCTCTCCCTCTACAACGTGAGGATGTTTTCCCGCGACATGACGGGAGGAAGAGGTTTCGTTGCCCTCGCCGCGATATTGATCTCCGGAGGGAAACCAAAGAGAATTCTCTTGATTTCGCTCCTCTTTGGAGTCTTCGATGCACTATCTGTAAAACTACAAAGCGAGAAGATCGCGCCTCAGTTTGCTTTAATGCTCCCTTACATAATGAGCGTCGTCGTGCTCCTGTTGTTTCATCTGAAAACCAGAAAGAGACTGAAGAACGCCTGAAGCAGAATGATGACTTCAACTAATCATCTTTTGAATCAAGATACACAGATTATGCGGGCCATGGAAAAGACTGAGCTCTTTCGTATCTTTCTCTTTCGTGACAGACTCCATTTTTCACATCTAGTTAACCTTAGGACCTGGACGCTGGGAGATTCCCCCTCGTTCCAGTGCTAAGAACTTTGTTCTTTGTCCTTAGAAAGATCTCGGTAAGAACCAAGACCAAATCCCGAGTTGGAGCCCGGAATGACGGTCGAGCGCTCTTTCTCGTCTCGTTTATTAACGCCACACTTCCCACAAAGCAATGACAATGATAATATTCTCGCTCTCGACAAGAAGTCGGAATCCGAAAAATCGAGGAATTCTTTCGTTTTTAACTGACGCTTTCCTTTTCAGCTTCTACATTGCTCATCTGTCGATATTTACAGTTATTCATGATCATTACGTTCTTTTCAAAGTGTTCCCATCAACTTCGGACTGAATGTACCCACTGATCCTTCAAAACAGTTTTATTCTGATGATGGAAGGCAATTCAAGCTTTTCAGAAAGTGCTGAAAGTTGTCTCTTAATCTGAAAAGAGATATAGGGCTTTGCCTCCACTTACCCTGAGCTCTTGCCTATAAACCTCGGAAAAGGAGGTGTGAAGTCTGCTGAAGAGCATGTAAGAGCAAGGAAAAGTTGGGAGTTACAAGAGCGAGAAAATAACTCAATCAAAGGAGGGATTGTAATGAGAAAGCTCGTCGTTTTTTCTCTGTTGATTCTGTTCGCTGTTACAATTATGTTTGCAGGAAAAGGAGAGCGCATTTTCGCTTTCCCCACCTATTCCAACGAAGTGGAAGGTGCAATGTTACTTATTCTTGATCTTACTAATCCCACAGCCCCAAAGGTGGTTTATGAACTAAAAACAGAATTGGCTGGTTTTCCGGGGATTTACGTAAGTGGGAATTACTTGTATTTAACTGCCTCAAATGGTTCTAACAATCTTATAGGCCATGCTGATTTCTATGTTTTGAATATCTCAGATATTGAAAATCCAACTGTTGAGATGATCATTGAGGTTCCCGAGCAAGCCTGCAAAATCACGCAGTCAGGCAACTATCTCTATCTTGCAAATTGGAACCTCGGCCTTTCAGTTGTGGATGTGAGCGTTCCATCAAGTCCTAAGCTAATAGAGACTCTCAAGATCGATCAATATGAGATTAATCAGGGAATAAGAGAAGTAGAAGTCTCCGGAAACTATCTTTACCTCGGTGCGATGGATCACAAAACGCGTGGCCAAAAGTCGGGCATTCATGTAGTTGATATTTCTGACCCTTCTGATCCTTTGCTGGTTGCTTCATATATTGATCGTTCCCTATTAGATGGAGTCTATGATATAGCAATAGACGGTAATAAGTTATATGCAGGGTCGGTAGGCGGAGGTATCGCAGTTCTGGATATCTCCAATCCATTATCTCCAGAACTTATTGAAAGGAAGGCCAAATACGTGAGTGTTCTGGGCTTAGTCGTTGGTGAATACCATGTGTACGCTGGTTGCATGTCGAAAGGTATTGCTGTCTTCTCAGAGGAGATAAATAGTAATGTCCAGTACTTCAGAGAGTTTTCGCAGCTCCACATATACTGGGAATTCGAGATATTGGATGACCGTTTGTATGCCGCAAATGATTCTGCCGGAGTGAAGATTCTCGATATCTCGAATAAAGGAAACCCGATACTGTTAGGTACATTTCAGACCGAGAATTTCGATGTATGTGATGCAATCAAAACAATTAAACGTTGATAAGAAATCGTAACAGCAAAAGCTAATAGTGACTCTTGGCGATCATGCGTTCCAAATTGATTAGCCTGATAAGTGAAGATTCCTCATTGCTTGCTCTTGAATTAGTGATCTCTAAACGAATATCAGAAAAACAAGGCACGAAGAAGCTAGACCGATGTCGATCAATGGAGGAATTGTAGTTAGAAAGTGGGTATTGATTTTGATGCTACTGACTCTTTCGGTGATTATGGTTACTGGAAACGAAGGAGTCTAGACGTTTGTGGTTATCGTTCTTCCGTGACAGACTCCATTTTTTACATTCAATTAACCTTAGGACCGTGACGCTGGGAAGAGCATCCCAGGAAGTGATGCGCCGAAAGATCACCGGCGGAAGTGATGCCTTATAGAACATTGGACGCAATGCCGGCAAAGATCGTGCCGGGACGCAATGCACTGAGGAGCATCAGTGGACGCAAGGCTGGCCAAGATCATGCCAGGACGCAATGCCCGCTTCGCGGGGAAAGAGCGGCTGAACGCTGCCAAAAACAACTTTTTCCGTCAACAGTCCACCGTCCTCCGAAATGGAATGTCGGTGAAGATTGTGCAGTGACACAATGCCGCCGACTTCGTCGGGAAGTGATTTTCGCTGGCGCGAGGAAAAACCCCCTCTCCTCTCTGGTCGTAAAACGTTGTGAAAAGCCTCCTTCAAGAAGAGCACACACCCCACCGCAAGCGGTCCCCCCCGCTCAAGCGGGGATTTAGAAGCCGGACTCGAAAAGAACATGCCAAGATGCAAGGCTGCCTCCGGCAGGAAGCCTCTCAGGTCCACCGTCAAAGGTTCTCCGTCCTCCGAATCGGACGTAATGGCGCTAA
>ERZ795057.3017-NODE-3017-length-11937-cov-6.647787_pt1 | contig 11937 bp, 16 predicted proteins | sample MGYA00375141_ERZ795057 | MGnify/ENA primary metagenome ERZ795057 (study PRJEB30186, sample SAMN05720163) | activated sludge metagenome | isolation source: Anaerobic digester | place: Hong Kong | collected 2015-01-26 ... | reverse complement strand
TAATTAATTGCAAATAACTATACCTAATAATACAAAAAAAACCCTTAGGTTGTTCTAAGGGTTCTTGTTAAAAAATTGTTAAAGATTATTCTTGCACTTCTTTATCCTCTTCTTCTGGTACTTCTGGCTCCACCTCAAGATAAAACCCTTGAGCCATTGCAGCATACTTATCCTGAAGGAACTGAATATCTTTAAGTTCTGCTCTTGCTGAAGCTATCTGTTTTCCTATAGCATCAAAACATTTAGCATATACTTCATTTTCCTGCTCAAAGTCTAGAGCTGCCTGAAGTCCAACTCCTCCGGGATTCTGAAGAGAGTAGAACATAAATTCTAGGGCCTGATATCCAAGTTTTAGATGGGATTTGGGATTTGCTGTTAAGAATTTTTCTGCATCATCTAGTTCTTCCTGCATCTTGATAACTCCCATCCATCCATTCTTGGACCAAAAGAGTCTAGCCCTAACAAAATGCTGAAGATATGATAGCATTTCTGACGCATCTGCTTCTTCGCCTATATTCCAAGACTTTACAGAAAAATCTCTCGAAGCCTCTTCGAATTCTTTTTTAGCCTCTTCAACCTCTTCGTCACTAGGTTTATTTGGATTATCTTGTATAGCTTCTGCAAGCTTTTCATCAAGTTCTTTTACATTATTGATCTCTAGTTCAGCTGGTTTTTCTTTTTTTGCCATAATTTCTATTATTTTTATTCTATTACTGCTACTCTAATTATATTTCCTGAATGAAATATTGTTCCTGGATGTTCTGGATCCACATAAAAAACGATACAGGAAGCATCCTTATTTTTATCAAAAAAGTCCTGAAGACTGAAATATCTTCCAAGCCTTAACGATTGAGACTGGAAAAATTTAGTATTATCTCCGCCAATATTGATTACCTTTCCCTCTTCCTCAATAAAGACTTTAGTTCCAAAATCTGATGATTCCACCTCATGAGGGAGAACGATAAGATTTTCCATATCAAATACAAATGTAGGGCCTTTTGTAAAATCAACCGCCCCATCAAATTCGTATTCTCCTAATTCTCTTTTCAAAGCCTCATTATCTGGATCAATAATTGATAGAAGCTTATATTTCTTCCTAAATTTCATGATACAACTTTTATTGTTATAGATATATCCCCCTAAATAGTTTTAGGATATATAAATAAAACAGTGCTTAATGATTCTAAATTCATTAAATAATCAATTTGTAGTTCAGTTTCCTAAGGGATTCTTCTATCCTGAGATAGTCGCTAAGTGGGAACCAGTAGTTCAGAGATTAAAGCTTCCATATCAAACTATGGAGGATTTTATAAATGCTACAGTTCAGAGTGTCACATTTCCAAGTGTAGAGCTTCCTCCAGTAGAGCAGGGTCAGGGACAGTTTAAAATTCAGTACAGACCAGGAAAGGAACTTGAACCTCTCCTAGAAAAGAATCTAACAGTTACTTTTAAGCTTTCTGAAGGATTTATTTCTTATTGGATACTTTTTGAACAGGTAGAGTCTTTTATCGAATATAGAGAGTCTCTTCCATTCTGGCCTCCAATGTATGTCTCATTTTTGGATCATAAGGGATTTGAACTAGTAGCATTCTCATTTGAGAAGATAATTCCATTATCACTTTCCCAATTTGAGATATCATATGCTCAGACTGCAGCTGAATTTAATACATTTAATATGACCTTAAGATATAATAGGTATAATATTAAAAGGCGTATTGATGATAATAACTATTCAAAAAATAATTCATAATGAAAAAACTTGTCAATGAGAGCCTAAACGAATTTATGGGGCAAGAGATCTCTACAAAGAAGGGATTCTTTACAAATATTGAGAAGGATACTCTTGCTAATGAAAAATTCAGAAAGGTCTTATATACTGGAGAAAATATTCAGCTAGTTCTTATGACTTTAGCTCCAAATGAAGAGATAGGACAGGAGGTTCATGAAAATGATCAGTTTTTTAGATTTGAAGGGGGAGAGGGAAAGGTTACAGTTAATAATTCTGAATATAAGGTTAAAGATGGAGATTGCGTTATTATACCAGCAGGATCCGAACATAATATTATAAATACAGGATCCGAACCCTTTAAGATGTATACACTATATGCTCCCCCTCATCATAAAGATGGCACAGTTCATAAGACTAAGGAAGAAGCAGTAGAGAAGGAAGAGGAATTCGATGGAAAAACATCTGAATAAATATAGAAATAAAGATAATTAAAATGGAAAAACTTGTTTTTGAATCTTTGGACGAATTTTTATTCGAGTCTAAAAAGGCTAAAGAGCATGATCCCAAAGCAGCTATTAGAAATAGGGGAGACGTCGTCTTTCCAGCCGATTGCAAATCTGTAAAAGATGATAAGGATCATTTTCCTATTAATAGTGTAGCTCAGGCAAGAAATGCTTTAGCAAGAGTTAATCAGTATACCTCTGTTCCATCATGGTATAGTGGATCTCTTGATACCCTTGTTAAAAAAGTTGCTAGCGCAGTTCATAAGAAATATCCATCTATAGAGGTATCTAAAGCTGCAAAAAAACCAGGAAAAAATTAATATATTATGGAAAAGAGACTAAGTCGCCCGGCTTTCGCCAATGAAGCAGAAGAAATCCCAACATATTTGGATTTCAAATATGCATTATCATCAAAAATATTTGAGGCTCAAGAAGTAGCAGGAAGTACTCCAGAGCAGCTTCAGGCAGCAGAGGACGCATATAATAAGATAGTAGAAAGTCTGCAGAAAGGCGAGGAAATAGATGAGGGACTTTTAGGAGCTCTTGCAGGAGGCGCGGCAGGAGCTTTAGCAGGTCCAGCAGTAGGAAGAGCCATTTGTAACGTTTTGGGCATTGATCCGAATGGAACTTTAGGCAGATTATTAACTAGTAGATTAGTAACCACGGCATTAGGATATGCCATAGGAAAGGGAAAATAATGAAAATAATAGGGTTTGATTTTAGTATAAATAAGCCAGCAGCTTGTATTTACGAAAATAATAATTACAATTTCTATTCTTGGCCGTTCGGACTAAGCGAAAGAATCAAAGAAATTTATCGAGAAGCAGGAGTTAGCCTATTTGATAGGACGGACGAAAAGTATAAGGGAAAAGATTCCTCTGAAAAAATGCGGAGAGAAGTTAGTAATGCTGTCTATCTTTCCGATTTTATTATATCCAGCCTTCCTGATGGGGAAATGTCACAATGGCAAATAGTTTTTGAAGGACTATCTTTTGGATCATCAGGAAATGTTGTTCTACAACTTGGAGGATATAAATATATTCTTATGAAATCCTTATATGATGAGTGTGTTCCATGGGAGCATATGACTACTTATGCTCCAATAACCCTAAAGAAAACTGCAGGGGCTTCAAAAAAAGGAATGGGGAAACCAGAAATGATAGAATCTTTTTTAGAAAGATCATCATGTCCTTTAGCAAAATCAATTAATAAAAATAGGTTTTTGTTTCAGAAAAAGACTGGAACCTGGATTGACCATTTAGATGATTTAGTGGATTCCTTTTGGGCAGTAGAGACCTTTAGAGAAAAGAATGGATAATTTCCTTCTAAGATACTAAGTTGTCTTCTTTCCTGAGTACTTAAGCTCTAATTTTATGATCCAATAGAAAAAAGTTTTAAATTCTGAGTTAAAAATCCGTTAGTAATTTAACGTTTTTTAACGAATATAATTGTGGTACTAAGCGAGGATTTATTATATTTGTATTGGCCTAGCTCCGATAGATGCTAGCCTATCGAGAGACCAGGAACTCAAAAAGCTGGGGGTTCGAATCCCTCCAAGGCCACAAAGATAATTAAAATTCAGAGATATGATTTACTCAAGATCCGAAATGATAGACATGCTCTACGCAGGATACGGGGACAGCGACATTATCGCAGAACTTAAGAAGGATCTAATGAAAATGACTGATGAAGAATTTATAGATCTTTGTAAAAAAAGTCATATTCTTTTAAAACCGCTTCGGAAGAATACCTATTACTGGACTCGTTAAAAAAATGTTAAAGGACAGAAATATCTTCTTTTAATCCTTCTTCGTTCATATAAATATTAAAAAATAGACTATTATGAATGAAGATAAAGCAAAAATCTTTTTAGATAGAATTCTAAATCGGATTGACTCAGGAGAATTTGATGAGCATTTGAATATTCCGTTTGCCTCCAGAAAACTTTTAAAATCCTTAGTCGAGAGTAAAATGGCAAAGAAAGTAGAAACTGGTTCTACCCCAGTTTTATCAGATACGGATCTTTGGCATTGTGTAGAGGAGGTAAGGGAAACCGCAGCGCATACAGCCTCCGTCTTTTTTCAAAAGGGAATTCTTGTTAAAGATGAAAACGGGGTTGTTGGGCTCAATCCAAAATTGGAAAAGTTAATAAATCCGGAATAACTATTTTTAATGAAAGTCTCTTTTGATTTTGATAGCACACTTGAGTTGCAGCCTCTTCAAGAGTATGCAAAAGAACTTATCGAAAGAGGAGTTGAAGTATGGGTTGTAACTTCCCGCTTTGGAGATGATGAATTATATAAGAGATTCTTCCATACTTCAACTAATGTTGATCTAACTAACAGCGATCTAAGAAAAATTACCGATAAATTGGGTATTCCCGAAGACAGAATTCATTTTACGAATATGAGGGACAAGTGGGAGTTTATAGAGAATAGAGGATTTATCTGGCATTTGGATGATGATTGGATCGAGAACGAAATGATAAATTCTAGAACTCTTACAAAAGGTATAGATGCCTTTGGAAACCCCAAATGGCGTGAGGAGTGTGAAAGTCTTTTAAAAAGGAGCTAAATGCTCCTTTTTTTGTGAAAGTAAAGACCCATCTTTTTTATTAGAATATATAAAATAAAGAAATCGCTATGGATTTCCTTATGAAATTATTGAGGTCTTTATTATCTTTGTTCTCGAAAAAAGAAGAAATTATAGAAGAGGAGCCGGAAGAGATTATCGAAGATATAAAGCCCGAGGTCCTGGAACCGGAGGAAGAACCTACGGAACCTGAAAACAAAAATGAAGAGCCTATGTACGACTGGTCAAACTTAAAACCACTAGAACTCTCTGACCCGGATCTTGTTCAAGTTCCTTGGGTCAAGTATTATAAAGTTGAGTGGCCTAAAAATCAAATAGTTCTTCATCATACCGTAAGTGGTTCTGGAATAGATGGAGATCTAAATACTTGGAAGAATTTCACTTCTCATATAGCAACATGTATGATTATTGAGAGAGGTGGAAAGATAAATCAATTATTTTCATCCAAATATTGGGGATATCATCTAGGAGCAGGAAAGACCTCTCTAGATCAAAGATCTATAGCAGTAGAATTGGATAATTGGGGTGGATTATTCCTTGGAGATGGAAGCAATAAGAGATTTGGAAAAAATGCAGATGGAACTCCTAGAATTATTAAGACTATACCTGGTAAATTCTATACAGTTTATGGAACAGTAGTAAATGTTCCTGTAACTCACTATCCTGATGGATTCAGAGGATATTATTATTATGAGTCCTATACCTATGAGCAATTAAAGGCTATAGGGGAATTAATTCTCCTTTGGAATCAGAGATTTGGTATTCCTCTAGACTATAAAGAGGATATGTGGGACGTATCGCAAAAAGCTCTATCAGGGGAGAAGGGGGTTTGGACGCACGTTTCTTATAGAAAGCCATCCGATAAACAAGATTGCCATCCACAGCCAGAACTTATAGAATTATTAAAATATTTACATAAATTAGTATGAAATTCATATCATTAAATAGTTGGCTTAATGAAAAAGCGAATCAGTTTGTCTTTGCTGATCCGGAATTAGATTATTCAGAGTTTTTTAGACTTTTTAATTATTTTAATGATAAATTGCCTGATTCTATGGATAAGTCAATATTTAATAAAGAGAAATATTATGCAGAATTAGTATCGGAGAAAGAGAATGATGCTCTCCAGGAAAAATTTAATATTAAAAATGCATTGCAACTTAAAAATAAAATCGATAAGAAATGGCATCCTCTTGTTGATTATATCTATGAGATTTTTAAGAAAGGAAAGAAAACAGAGGAGGATATTAGTTTTTTAAATAATGTCTATTTTGGGGAGGACTATAAAAAGAACGATCAGAGCTTTCATAATTTTATAGAAAATCCTAAATATTTAGAGGAGATTAAAGAGAAGAATCCAAAATTATATAAAGAATATTATAAGGAGTCTTTCGGATGGTTTGATAAGAATACAGATAAAATTCCGACTCCCGTTATTATAAAAATTGGTAACAGATATTATTTAGTTGGGGGAAATAGGAGATTATGCTGGCTTTTATCTAAAGGCGTTAAAAAAATTCCAATATGGCTAATATGAAATTCTTATCCTTAAATAAATGGCTAAGCGAACAGACTATCCGAGGAAAGGTATCTGATCCTAGTAAAAATCCAGAAGATAAAAAATATGGATGTGTTATGATGGATACCAAAATTGATAATTGGGAAGATTATCACTTGGCCGGAATTGATGAGGACGATGTTTATATTAAGCCTTTTGATAAATCATATGGTCTCGAGGAGCAGCCTCATATCACAGTGGTATATGGAATTCATGAGGATGAGATAGACCCTGAAACAGTGGCAAGTGTTATAAAGGCAAACATGAAACCCCTAACTGTAACGATTGACGAGATTGATATATTCGAAGGAAAAGAATATGATGTTGTTAAATATAATGTTCCCGTAAATGATCAGCTTAAGAAATATCGAGAACTATTTCTTAAATTCCCGAATACTCAGACTTTTCCTGAATATCATCCTCATATGACTATTGCTTATGTTAAGCCAGGAATGGGAAAGAAATATAAGAGAAAATTAAGGGAGCCATTTGAAGTTACTTTTACTTCCGGCGTTTATTCATATCATGATAATCCAGATGATCCTGAAGATTTCACAAGAAAAGTCTATAATCTTGAGGATGGCGGGAAAAAGAAAAGAGTAGATGAAAATGTTAGATTTGAGAGGGGAATGGAGCCATATGAAGCTTTAGGAATAGGAAGGAAAAGATTAATGAATGAGATTGTTAATAGGATTTTTAACAGAACAAAAAATTCAATTTGGGATGAATATGGTTATCCCATTCCTTCGAAAAAGGATATTGAAAAATGGGTAGAGGATGAAGCATCTTATTCTAGCTTAGAAGAAATTGCGGAAGAAGATACTATAGATCTTTTTAATTCTTTTGAAGAGTATTGGATGGAAGAAAATGAGAAATAAATTATGAAATTTCAGAGTCTTAAAGAGTGGATTAGTCTAAATGAAGGAGGGGAAGCAATTTCTAATTCTCGTCCAATTACTTGGGATGAAGCTCAGTCTCTTTATTCATGGATTAAGAAAGCTATTTCACCTAAATTAGGTATCGAACCCGAGGATTTAGAGGTGATAGGATCTTATGGTAAGAAAATTGAAGGCCAAACTCATGGAGATTTAGATATAGCAGTTTCGGTTGAAGCGCTAATGACAAGAAATGGACTAGGAAAAGATCAGGTTCTGGACTTTGTAAATGACGCTCTTCTATCAATGGGATTTGAGACTAAGAAGATGACTGGATTTAAACAAGTCTCTGCAGGAATACCTATTCCGGGAACCAGCGATATAGCTCAAGTAGATTTTATGCTCTCTCCAGGGCTTGAATGGTCTAAATTTGTTTATCATTCTCCCGATTTTAGAAGTGGGGAGTCAAAATATAAAGGAGTTTATAGAAATGCTCTTCTTATGGCGATAATTACAGAATCATCCAAGGAGATATTGAAAAGAACTCCAGAAGGAGACGTAGAGGAATTAGAGACAAATGTTCTTAGATATCCTGAGGGAATTTGGAGAGCAAGAAAGAGCTTTATGGGAAAGAAGGGATTAGTTAAGACCGGACAGCTCTTAAGAGATTTTGATAAGTTTGTTACTATTAATCCCCAAGAGGTTACAGAATTAGCAGTAGGAAAGGGATATACTCCACAGAGTATTAGCACTTTTGAGAGGCTATGGCATATAGTAACTAGAGATAATTTTATTCATTCAGATAAATTGGACGATATACTTCTGAAATTTGCAGGAAATTTAAAGAGCATGGGAATTCCTTATCCAGAAGAGGCAATAGAGATGTATCCAGATATATTTTCGGGTGGCATTATTAAAGAGGGATTGGATAGATTATATGAGGTAGGAGAGGTAATGGCTCCTGCAAAATTTCAATATCTTGGTGAAGTCCAAGAGGACAGATTTATGTATGAATTCGAAATCAATGGATTATCTTATCAATCTATATTTATAAAAAGGGAAAATAACGATTGGGGCGGTGATTTATATGAATATCATTTTAATACTAAGGAGGATTTCTTTTCCGAAAAGCCTCCAAAGATTTTAAATAGAGGCGATTTATATAAAGTAATGGCTACTAATGTCGCTATTATTAAGGAATTTCAGAAAAAAGTCAACGGAAGTATTTTAATCGTGGGAAAAACAGGGAGCGATACTGATAACATTGAAAAATTTGAAAACCGATTAAATCTCTATTATCGATATTTTGAGAAAAATCGGGGGGATAATAAATTATATACAGGGAAAAACCCAGACGGATCTATAAGATATATGATTATTTTTTAAATAATAAATCTAAGTAATGAGTTTTAAGAGCATAGGAAATTGGCTATCAGAGGAATCACAATATGATAAGGGAGTAACTGTTCTTTATCCTGGGGGATTTAAGCCCATGACAGGAGGTCATTTAGATCTTATTCGCAGATATGCGGAAGATCCTGCTGTTGATGTTATCAGCGTTTTGGTTGGTCCCGGGGTCAGAGATGGTATTGATCAGGATAGAGCTGCTAGAATTGCAGAGAGACTTACATCTGGCATTGATAAAGTTATTGTTGAAAAAGTTCAGTGGCCTTCTCCAGTTTTAACAGCTTATAAAATTATAGGTGAAGCAGATCCCGGATATTATGCTCTTGCTGCATCTACAAAGGGAGATGACTATAAGAGAGTTCAGGACTTTGTAATGAAACACTCGCCTGGTCAGAAATTCTGCAGAGAGGAAGAAGGAGTTTATGTTATAGAGCTTCCTGTCAATGCAGATCCGTTAGTATTCTCCGGAAGGGATGATGAGCACGAAGGGGAGCCAATTTCTGCATCTATTCTTAGAAATGATATAGTTAATGATGATTTTGATAATTTTGTAGCAGGATATCCGGATTCTGATCCAGAAGATATTCAATATGTCTGGAATGAATTAGCAGAAACAGTTATGAATGAGTCTCAGTTTACTTCTGGATCTCCAACAGTTTCTTCAATGGGCAACTATGATCGATCGCAGCCTGGCTATTATTATAGAAATATGCATATGATTGCCGATAGTGATGAAGGAGAGCCTGAAGATATTTCCGAAGGAGGAGCAGCTGGACATCTTATGTCTCCTTGGGAAGCTACTGATATGACATTTGGGGAAATCCGCCAACTTATATGGGATTCATTAGGTGGTAAGCTCCAAAATGTAACTGAAAAACTCGACGGACAGAATATAATGGTTACTGTTAAGAATGGTAATGTATATCTTGCTAGAACTCAAAAGCAGATGAAGAATGGTGGGGAATTGGCTATGAGATGGGACGAGGTTTATGATTCTATGAGTGAGAAAACCCCTGATCATATCAAAAAGGCGTTCCAGCAAGCCATTAGCGACATCCAAACAGTTATGACTTATGGTAACATGGAAGAGCTCAATAAACTCTTTAAAAACGGCTCTAGATGGCTTAATATCGAGCTTTTAAACCCCGAGACAGAAAATATAGTGCCTTATGGAGAATTTCAACTCAGGATTCATAATATCCGAGAGGTTGATGATAACGGGAAAGAGACTAATGTAATATGGGAGGGAAAGGATCTGGATAAGATATTAGGCTATATCGACGAGGCTCAAAAAGATGATAATTTAGAAAAGATACACTTAATTAAGAAGACCAATTCCGTAAATTTTGAAAATATTAAGGATATGGAGAATATCCAGGAGGGGATTATCCGAAGTCTTCAGGTTCTTATGGATGAGAATCATTTGGATGATGAGAATAATATAGGAGATTATTTAGCCCAGGAAATTCGAACTTGGTTACAGGGACATATTAAGGATAAAGGAACAGTTGAGGAACTAGTTCAGAGATGGGCCTATGGAAATAAGTCAACAAATATAGCTCAGATAGTTAAGCAGGTTGAGGAAAAAGAGGGCAAATGGATTCGTGAGCAGGATAAGAAAATTGATGATAAGATTGGTGAATTGCTCGATCCTCTTATTGAGATATTTTCCAGAGTTGGTATTGCAGTTCTTCAGAACCTATCTGGGATAGCAGCTTCTAATAAGGATTCTGTTTCTAAAGGAATCAGAAAAAAAGCTGAACAGGCTATAAAGAATATTGAAGAATTTTCTAAAAAAGCTGAAGTTGAAGATATGGAAGATTTCCAGAAAAAGTTATATTATCTGGAGACCCAATTACGTAGAATTGAACAAGCTGGAGGATTAGAGGGGATAGCTCCTGTAGAAGGTGTGGTTTTTGAATATAAGGGCAGGCTTTTTAAGCTGACCGGAATTTATCTTCCTATTCTTAAAATGATAAATTTCTTTCAATTTGGAAGGGATAATTAGTATATGAGAGCAAAGACCGTAAACGAAAATTTAGATTTCGAAAGAGGAAGAGATCCTCGTGCGGCTCTTAGTGTTGGCTCCGCTCAAGGAGGGGAGGTCCTTTTTAACATGATTTATGAAGCGTGTAGAACTAATCCCGAAGTTTTTATATTTCCCAAATCGCCAACTACTGCTACAGGATGGGATTGGATGGAACTATCTGATGGGGATGGGACCGATCCGGTCAAATATTTCAAGTTAGTGATGAAAGAATTCGAATCTCTTTATAATCATAGGGAGATTTCTGTAATTCTCATGGAATCAGGAAATGTTTATTTCTTTGAAGGGCATGATAATTATTATATTCTAAAAGACCTTTCTGATTTTTGGGAATATTTTAATAAGAAGAGCCAAAAGAAAAAGAGATTTTCAAAAAAATATATAGGGGAATCCGCTAATTTTGAAAGGGGGAAGGATCCTAAATCAGCTATGAGTATAGGAAGGGCTAATCTTAATTACTTTCAGAATAGCGTAAAATATTCTACCCCCTTTGAGCAACTATTAGGTGAGATGGTATTTACTCACTCATTTCAGGATCATCAAATTCTGGAAAAAGCTGCTAAAATTTTGGGAGTGGAAGAAAATGAGGTTCGAATTGCATGTAATGAATACGATGAAGCTCTATCAGGAAGCGAAGTTGAACAGCATGCTGAAAGTCACGAATGGACATATTATAACGAGGACGAAACTGAAGAATACCAATTAATTCAGGCATCCACTCTCGAAATCTATGTTGTCCATCGCGAGTATAATGATCTATTCCTGATGCTTCTAGGAGCAATATATTAGGAATTTTAACAAAACTTTATCGAGTTTTGTGCATATATATTAAGACTTATAAGCCTTAATGGCCTAAAAAGCTAAGATAACTTAAAATTTTTAATTAACTAAAAAGATCTAAAAAGCTATGAGTGATCAAGAAAATTACAATGCGTTCTTTAATCCAGATGTGGAAGTAAATGAACCAAAAGTCGGTCAGGCAATTGAGTACAATCCTACCGCCGCAAAAGGTAAAAACAATGTTTACCAATCTATTATCAGGTTTATTCCCTGGTGGCAAAATCCAAAACACGGCTCTATTCAGGAAAAATGGGTATCCTACTTAGTTGATCCCATCACAAATCGTGGCCGTTATGTCGACTGCCCATCTTCAGTGGGCAAACCCTCTCCCCTACAGGATATTTTCTGGAAACTTAAGAAGAGCGAAAGCGTTCAGGAGCAGAAAC
>ERZ795057.3012-NODE-3012-length-11965-cov-3.751889_pt1 | contig 11965 bp, 11 predicted proteins | sample MGYA00375141_ERZ795057 | MGnify/ENA primary metagenome ERZ795057 (study PRJEB30186, sample SAMN05720163) | activated sludge metagenome | isolation source: Anaerobic digester | place: Hong Kong | collected 2015-01-26 ... | reverse complement strand
TTGAGTCCATCAAAAAGCTGGCAGCTGAAACCGGGGTACCTGTGCCTAAGGCATTAAAGAATCTGGATAAAAAAGAGATACGCCATGAAGGTGTAATCGATATTAAAGCCATGAAAGATTCAGTCAGGGAGGCTATTTTATAATCGTGAAAAAAATTGCCGGAAATGATTTGATCATATTCATCCTTTGTGCTTTGGTTTTGCTTTGGCCTCTTGGAACTGCCAAAATTGCATACGGCGAGACCGGACTATCTTTTCCTGCCGAAAATGGAGAACCTTTTCCTGCCGAAACCGGAGGGTATTTTCCTGCAGATAACGAAGCTGATGTTTTAACTCGGGAAACATCAGTAACGGGAATAACAACAGTATATAAAGCAAAAAAAGGGACCATACTTACGGATGTGATAACAGTATCACCTGCATTGGGAAGGACAGTATATCTTCAGAGGTATGATGAGACCCTCGGCCAGTGGGTTACCATGACAGAGTATGTTTCTGAAGACACAGAAACCTCCCAGGTCACAATAACCTATCCGGATGAATTGTATAATAAAACATGGTCTGTATGGAGAATATATCTGCCCGAAGAAGAAATAGCGAATCAGAATGATCCTGAGATAATTACTGATAGATTTTCCGCATATGAAAGTCAGGCAATAAAAATAACAGCCACCCAAATACAAAACCTTTACCTATACGGCAAAGGCGCAATAATTATGTGTGTTGACACAGGGGAGACGCTTTATGAAAAATCCGCAAAAAAGAAACTCTACAATGCCAGCACCACAAAAATAATGAGCGCTATTGTAGCCATCGAAAGAAAATCCATGGGCAGTAAGGTCAGGATCTCAAAAAAGGTCACAAGGACACCCTACAGAGAATTGTTCATGAAGAAAAAAGACAGGTTTTATCTCAGGGATATGCTTTATGCCATGCTCATTACATCCTCAAACGATGCCTCTGTTGCTGTTGCGGAAAAGGTGGGAGGTTCGGTCAGCAGATTTGCAAAACTCATGAACAAAAGAGCCAAAAGTCTCGGCTGCGTCAATACTCATTTCGTTAATCCTCACGGGCTTCACAGCAAAAAACACTATTCATGTGCTTATGACCTGGCATTGATGACGAAACAGGCCATAAAATACAGTACTTTCTTGAAAGCCGTGGGCAAGAAATCATACAAATTCAAAAATGTAAAAAAGACAAGAAAATATAAGGTGAAGAACGGCAATTCGCTCCTGGGCAAGTATCAGGGAGTAATAGGGGGAAAGACCGGATACACAGGGCCTGCAGGATACTGTTTCGTTTCAATATTCAAGTACCAGGGGAAAACATATATAACTGTTACTCTGGGAAGCAAAACAGGCAGCAAAAGATGGACCGACACAAAACGTATGCTGAGCTACATCAGGACATACTGCAAATAAACAGGCATTGAAATATTCCGCGATCCGACAGCGTATGACAGGGAATATTTATCTTGAAAAATGTAAAGCTCCATGTTAAATTAATAGGTGGCTGCTTTGGAGGGTTGACCGAGTGGCTAAGGAGCTCGCCTGGAAAGCGAGTAGGGTGTAACAGCCTCGTGGGTTCGAGTCCCATGCCCTCCGCCAATATTAAAAGAGAGTGGTTTATCCACTCTCTTTTAATATTGGTAGAACATAGTAAGGGGACTCGAACCCACGGAGTGAGTGAAGAGGTTCATGCTATCACTTGCAAGATCCATCGCGCAGACCATTACCCATGCCACGACCTTGGTCATTGTTTTGACCAAATCCGGCACCTGTCCCTAACCCCATACCATTGCCTTCACATCCTGTTCCGGTGCCATCACAGTTTGCCTGATTTTTCTCAATTCTGGCGATGATAGCGTCAGCTTGCTCTTGTGTCATCGAACCGTCTGCCACGCGCTCAGCAACCATATTCTTTTTCATTTTCAGCATTTCAGCCTTGAACTTATCAAGTATGCCTGCTTCGTTTGCTATTGCACCAAAAGTTTTTCCAGTCTGTGCACGTTCATCGATAACAGACTGTACCTCGCGTCCGGATAGCCCGGCAACCGCTTCGGCGGGGGTATTATACTGTGATGCTGCGAAAGCCGTGACTGTCCCGGCAACCAGCGTCAAACCTACAATACCTGCAATAATAAGTTTTCTCATGTTTTTCATACTATGACCTCCTTTTATAAAGTGCTTTTTTGTTACTGTGGGTTGATTATAAATCCCAGCTATGGCAAAAGTGTGTTTTTTTATTTCTCTTTCAATGTTAAAATAGATTTGAAAAACATAAAAAAAACATATTTTCCCATTATCTTATATCAGGAGAGGAATGACGTCATGCCTATGATACTGATTGCTGATGACAACAAACAAATTGTTTCCATATTGGAAGAATATGCTAAAAAAGAAGGATTTGCCGTAACAACTGCTTTTGACGGGGACACTGCATTGGATAAAGCGATGACGACGCTTTTTGATATAATATTGCTTGATGTTATGATGCCCGGAATGGACGGCTTTGAAGTCTGCCGCGAAATCCGAAAACAAAGCAATGTGCCCATTATCATGATTACAGCGAGGGGCGAAGATTTTGAACGCATCATGGGTCTTGATATCGGTGCAGACGATTACATCGTCAAACCCTTTTCACCAGAGGAAGTTATGGCACGCATCCGGGCTATTTTGCGCCGCATTGAACGAGATGACGATAAAAAGGTACATATTTTTACTTTTAGAGATCTAACTGTCAACCTTGACGAATACGTTACCGAAATTGACGGCATCCGAATTTCTTTAACAAAAAAGGAAACGGAGCTGTTATGGACGTTAGGTATAAATAAAAACAAGGTTTTTTCCCGCGATAATCTGCTGAACAGCCTGTGGGGCTACGACTACTATGGCGATACACGAACAGTGGACTCCCATATCAAGCGGCTACGTGCAAAGTTGGATGTAGTTCCTCATGATGGATGGGAAATCAGTACCATCTGGGGCGTTGGATATAAATTTGAGGTGATGTCGTTAAAAACAAAATCCGTTTTCGACTTTTTCTTTATTTTTCAGGGTCTCTACTCGTTTTCTCCCTTATCATAGGACTGGTATTTTTCGCCCTTTTTTCATTTCATAATATGAATGTCCACAAAGCCCAATTAGAAGACCGCGCCACCAGTATTGCCGAGGCATTGGGCGAGTTTTGGGCTGACAGCCCTAATCAAGTCCAAGGGCGCGGTATGGTAGGGCAGGGAAAGGGGTACGGTGCATATCTTCGATTTCTAGACGATATTGCCATGACAGATATCTGGATCGTTGACCGCAACCTGGATCAAATTTCCCGGGGCCACGAGCAGGATAGTCTGACATACAATGACCTTCCATCAGACGCAGAGGCCGTCATTATGGCAGCAATGGATGGGGAAATAACCTTTAGTGAAAATTTTGGCGCATTTGTCGGCGCTCCTTCCATCACTGTGGCTTCGCCAATTGCTCTTTCAAGCGGAGAGATAGTCGGGGTCGTTCTTCTTCATGAGCAGATTAAAAATATCCGTGGTGCGACCGAAAACGGTCTTATCATTTTACTGCTGAGCGTGGTGACCGCAGTTGTTGTTTCATTTTTTATCTCAAGCGCGCTAGCAGGACGTTTCACCAAACCACTTGGTAAAATGAAAACCGCAGCTCTTCAAATCAGTGGAGGCGATTATTCGGTAAGTACAAATGTCATACAAGACGACGAAATTGGCGAATTGGCTACAGCACTGGACAGTATGGCAGAAAAGCTGCACGACGCTTCTAAAGAGAGCTTAAAACTCGAAAATCTACGACGGGACTTTGTGGCGAACGTCTCACACGAATTGCGTACCCCAGTCACTGTAATTCGCGGTTCGCTGGAAGCGCTTTGCGATGGTGTGGTCACGGAAGAGCGCATGGTTGAAGACTATCACTGTCAAATGCTCTCAGAAAGCATCTATCTGGAACGCTTGGTTTCCGATCTGCTCGAGCTCGCGCGACTACAAAACCCTGACTTTACTATGGAAATGAGCGAAGTGAGTTTGAAGGATATTGCACAGGACGCTGTTCGTAGTATACAGCGCATCGCAGAGACAAAAACTATTGAAATTCAGTTTTCCTGTATTGGTGACAACTTTATTGTACTTGGCGATTACGGAAGGTTGCGTCAAGTATTGATAATCCTTATAGACAATGCCATCAAGTTTTCACCTGTAGAGGGGATTGTAGAAGTTGTGCTCGTCCAGGCTCAGGATAGAATTACCCTATCTGTACGAGATGAAGGTCCAGGCATTGCTGCTGAAGATTTGCCGTATGTTTTTGAAAGGTTTTATAAACAGCGTTCAGAAGCGAATAAAAAAGGCACCGGCTTAGGTCTTGCTATTGCAAAACAAATAGCGGATAGGCACAACGCCGTTCTTAAAGCAATAAACAGACCGGATGGAGGTTGTGAATTCATATTATCTATCGATATTACCAAATGAATAATTATAATGAAATCACAGTGGATCCAAAATCTGATAGCAGGAAGCAGGAGGCGACTGGAGGATTCGGTGAGTTGGAGCAAGGACCAAAGGTCCGAGCGTTGACCTCCGTCAATAGAATTATCAAAAAACCGGTCTTTTGTGGACTGGTTTTTATTTTGTCAATGATCAAGTGTCAGATCGCAGCAAAACAACTTTTCCGGAAATTCTTTTTTCTACCTGATACTGTTGGATATCAAGGGCAATAGTGTTAAAATATATCAATCAAAAGATTAGCGAAAAAAGCAAGGGGTTTTGATATAACAAAACAGAACACAGAAGGAGTCATCAAACAATGAATGATGCAGACCTTACAAAATATATGAACGACTCGGTGAAACTTCTGATCCGGGATATCATCAAAAATACTTTTAACGATCCGAAGGAGACAGCATTTTTAGTGAAATGCCGCAAGCAGGCGCGAAAGTCGATGAAACTTAGAACGGAGCAGGAAAAAAAAGGACACCATATACCACCGTTTCTGATCGCCAGCATTACAAAAGAGTGTAACCTGACTTGCGTTGGTTGTTATGCCCGTGAAAACGGGATCTGCAGAGGGGATCAGCCTCCCGATCTTATGACCCCAAGGGAATGGGCGGGATTGTTTGATCAGGCAGGTGCATGCGGTATACAGTTCATCCTTCTTGCGGGAGGTGAACCTCTGCTAAGAAAAGAGGTACTGGAACAGGCCTCGAAATTTCCCGACATGGTATTTCCGGTTTTTACAAACGGGACCCTGATTGATGATGAATATATAAAATTCTTTGATCTTTACCGCAATATGGTGCCGGTTTTGAGTATTGAAGGCGGGGAAGAGACTACGGATATCAGAAGAGGCAGGGGAACTTACCGAGTATTAAATGAAAAGATGAAACTTCTTAAAGACAGCAGACTTCTTTATGGAACATCCATCACTGTGACGCAGACGAATCTCGATGAAGTCACAGGTGAGGATTTTGTTGCCAAATTAGAGGATAATGGCTGCAGGATCGTGTTCTATGTTGAATATGTACCGATAGACAGCTCAACCAGAGAAATAGCACTGTCAAATCAAGAGCGGGACAGGCTTGCCGGAAATCTGCTCAAACTCAAAAGGGAACATCCTTCTATTTTCTTTTTTGCTTTTCCCGGAGATGAACAGGCTATGGGCGGCTGCCTGGCTGCCGGCCGGGGATTTTTCCATATCAGCCCGACAGGCAATGCGGAAGCATGTCCCTTCGCACCCTATTCGGACATGGATCTTCGTCATAACACTTTGATTGAGGTCCTGCAGTCTGAATTTTTCAGTAAACTGAAGACTGAAAATCTGGTTGGGGCTGAGCACATCGGCGGATGCACATTGTTCGAAGAACGGGATAACGTGGAGAAGATCCTGAAAGAGATAACCCGCTGCTGACCCACATACCCTGCGCATTTTCCTTAAAAAGTCTTTTGATCTTCCGGATTAAGCCCGGTGCCGGACAAATCTTCCCATATATTAAGAATTTTCTTATTTTATTGAAAAAAACGGATAAAAACATTATAATAAAGGAACGAAGTTTATGCCGCAGAACGGAGGGAAAAGCATTATGGATTTAAAAGAAGTTATGGATCAGAAAAAATTCGTTATTGTGGGCGATACTCTCAATGAAGAAAAGTACGCAAGTAAAATAAAAAGAAAAATGACAAAAAACGGTTACGAAGTAAGTGCCGTAGGAAAGGAACTTGAGTCCATCAATGATGTGGGAGGTGATATCGATGTTATAGATCTCTGCATCAATCCCGTCAAAGGTCTGAAGCTCATGAAAGAATGCAAAAAAGATTTCAAGACCGTTGTTATACAGCCCGGAGCCGAAAGCCCGGAATTAACAAGCTATCTAAAAGAAAACGATATAGAGTATCTCGAAGGATGCCTTCTGGTTGGTTTAAAGTTGTACAAATAAGGAGATTTATGAAAAACATCCCTGCAGATGACAAGGATCGCCTGATACTGGAAGAGCTGGAAACTACTGAGGAAAGGTTCAAGATAATAGTTGAAAATGCGCCAATCGGACTAAGTGTATGGGGCACGGAGACTTTTAATTGCTATGAAATAAATCAAATGACCCTCGATATAATGGGAAGAACAAAAAAAGAGGTCATAAGGGAGTCATGGGCAAGGTTCACTCACCCTGACGATATCGAAGAAAATATTGTACTGCTTGATAAAATGGTCAAACGCGAAACAGACAAGTTCTCGCTGGAAAAACGTTTTTTCAGGTCTGACGGTACCATGGTGTGGGCCAGGATCACAAATGTCTTTTTCGGATACAGCAAAGGCGGAGATCATCTTCATCTTACCATGATGGAGGATGTGACAGAGAAAAAGCGGATCCATGACGAACTCAGGGAAATGAGCTACAAAGACCAGCTGACCGGCCTTGGCAACCGCAGATATTTTGAAGAACTTTTCGTTAGCATGGATAAGCCTGAAAATCTTCCGCTGACACTGCTTCTTGGGGATGTAAACGGGCTCAAACTTACTAACGATACTTTCGGTCATGAAGCGGGAGACAGACTTCTGCAGAAGGTGGCCTCGGACATAGAAAGTATCACCAGGAACATCGGCAAAGCAGCCAGAATAGGCGGGGATGAATTTGTTGTGCTTCTTCCGGGCTTTGGGGAAGAAGAGGGCAAGTTGGTGGCAGCGGAGATCATTGCCCGGATAGCCGGAGATAAAATAGATGAAACAATAGTATGTTCGATTTCCATTGGCCGGGCAACGAAGACAAGACCGGAGCAGAGTATGAAGAATATATATAAAACCGCAGAATACAAAATGTACCGTAATAAACTGGAAGAAAGCCGCAGGATGAGGGGCAGGACCATAAGGGAAATAGTCAAAAACCTTAATGAAAAGACTTCCAGAGAAAAGGAGCACAGCGAAAGAGTGGCATTTCTTTGCGGAGGAATTGCGGACACGCTGGGATTCAGCAACAAACAAAAAGCGGATCTCAATGTGGCGGCTCTTCTGCATGACATAGGAAAGATAGGGATAAGAAAAGAGATCCTTGACAAAGAGACACCTTTGACTGAAGAGGAATATGAAGAAATCAAAAAACATCCCGAAAAGGGATATCAGCTTCTCCGGGGCACCAATGAATTTTCCCATCTGGCAGAAGCGATACTTTCCCATCATGAAAGGTTCGACGGCAAAGGCTATCCCAGGGAAATAAGCGAGCAGGACATACCTTACTACGGCAGGATAATATGTATCGCAGATGCCTATGATGCCATGACAGGCTACAGGCCCTACAAAAAAAGTATGTCCAAGGAAGAGGCAATAGAAGAGATAAAAAGATGTTCCGGCACGCAGTTCGATCCGGAGCTTGCAGAAATATTTATAGGGTATATCAAAGAGGTGGATAGATGAAAAGGTTGGTGACTGCATTAACGGCAGTTGTTCTTGCTTTCTGTTTGTCGTTGCCGTCCGGTGCAATCGCTGCGTCCGATGAGCAAACAGGCAATGAAAAAAACAGAATATCAATAATGTTCACAGGAGACATGCATTCGCATCTTGACGAACATAAAGGACAGGGCGGATTTGCACGACTCAAAACAAAAGCAGATGAAATAAATCAAAAATACCCGGAATCATTTTTCTTTGATGCGGGTGATTTTTCTATGGGAACTCCCTTCCAGACCATATTCGAAAGCGATGCTTCAGAACTTATGATGATGGGAGAGCTGGGATATGATGCAACGACCCTGGGTAATCACGAGTTTGACTACGGAGCGGGAGGCCTTGCAAAAATGCTTCAAAAGGCCGCAGAAAATGTTGAAACAATAACGGAGATCACAAGAGTATATGATCCGGAAACATACACTTACAGCACCCTGACAACACAAAGGCAAAGTATGCCGGCTCTGGTTCAGGCAAACATCGACTGGGATAAAACCCTTTCCGGCAAGAAAACAAAAGAAGATGGACAAAAGCTGAAAAAGGCCATGGATAAATACGGGGCCCAGGACTATGCCGTGATCGAAAAACAGGGAATAAGCGTGGCAGTATTCGGGATCATGGGGGAAGACTCCGTAGATATGATGCCCGAAGGCGGTGTCAAATGGAAAGACAGGATCAGCAGAGCCAAAGAAATAGTAAATGAAATAGAAAGAAACGGTGAAGCCGACATGATAGTTTGTCTTTCTCACGGCGGGTATTATGAGAGCCTTGGAAAAGACAGCGAAGACGTAGAACTGGCAAAAGAAGTAGAAGGTATCGATCTTATCATAAGCGGGCACAGCCATGAAGCTACGGAGACCCCCATAAGGGAAGGCGATACCGTAATTGTGGCCGCCGGCATGAATGCAGAGAACCTTGGACATATAGTTCTTAAAAAAGCAGGGGACGCATATGATGTGGACAGTTACAGATTGAATTCTCTCAATTCAAATGTGGAAGAGGATTACAGCATCAAATCGCTGGTCAGCAGTTACAAGAATCAGGTCAACTACCGGTATCTGGCGGATTACGGATTTACCTATGATGAAGTCCTGGCAGAAAACGAATATGATTTCTCATCCATCGATGGATTTGTAAACAACTACGGAGAAGACACTCTGGCGGATCTGATGACAGATTCATATATATATGCTGTCAAAGAAGTCGAGGGGGACGACTATGAGAAAGTCGATGCGGCGGTTATTCCCAGCGGCATAGTAAGAGCATCTCTCGAAAAGGGAGATATAACCACGGCCGATGCCTTTGCTTTGAGTGCTATCGGGATGGGAGCGGACGGTACTCCCGGATATCCTCTTGTCAGCGTTTACCTTACAGGGAAGGAACTGAAGGCCCTGGTTGAAGTCGATGCCTCTGCTTCCGATGCGGAGGACGGAACTATACTTCATTTTGCAGGGATAAATTATTCTGTAAATAAGCACAGGATAATAATGAACAGAGCAACAGACATAGAGCTTTATACAGAAGACGGCAAAAAACAGGAAATCGAAAAAGGAAGACTTTACAGGGTAGTTACAGATCTTTATTCCTGTCAAATGCTGGGGCTTGTTGACAAAAAATCTCACGGGCTTCTTTCGGTCATGCCCAAAGACAAGAAAGGAAAGAAGATAAATAATTATGAAGAGCATATCATCAAAGATGGCGATGAAGAAGTGAAAGTATGGTATGCTGCTGCCAGTTACATTGATTCCTTCAAGAACGGCAAAGTGCCGGAGGAATACAGCAGGAATCAGGGAAGGGAAGTTACAGACAATACCTTCAATCCTTTTGCACTGCTCAAACAGCCAAATACGGTGGGACTCATGCTTATCGGGGTAATATTGATACCGGTAGTAATAATAGCAGGTCTCATAATAGCCCTGAGAAAAAGGATAATCAGAAGAAGAGGATATGATAAGAGCATTTTCAAGAAGAAAACCAGAAGAAGAGACAGACCCAAAATGAAAATGAGAAAAATGAATATAAGCAGGAGCAGCCGCTGGAACAGAAGGAAAAAATACTGATATGGAAAGGATCGTTGCAGCCTCACGTAACAGAAACAAAATACGTGAAATAGGAAGGATAACCGGGAAATTCGGAATAGAAATCATATCAAGAGATGATGCCGGAGTGCCAAAAACAGAGATAGAAGAGGACGGCACCACATTTGAAGAAAACTCTTACAAAAAAGCATTTGAAATAATGAAACTCTGTGGAATGCCCACTCTGGCAGACGATTCGGGCATTGAAGTTGACTGCATAGGAAAAGCACCCGGAGTATATTCGGCACGTTTTGCACAGCCGGAAGTTTCAGAGACCGGAGAGAAAGCCGAGGATGCCGACGCTGAGATGCCGACGAATGACCCACAAGAAATCCAGGATAAACTAAACAACAAAAAACTGATAAGCATGATAAGGGATTTTTCTTATGAGGAAAGAAGAGGCCGTTTTGTCTGCGTAATTACCATGGTATGGCCCGACGGAAGAAAACTGACAGCCAGAGGAGAAGTCGAAGGACATATATTACTTGAGGAAAGAGGAGACGGTGGCTTTGGCTATGATCCGCTTTTTGTCCCTCTGGGGCATAATAGAACCTTTGCGGAGATGTCTTCAGAAGAAAAAAACAGTATGAGTCATAGGGGGAAGGCGCTGACGGAACTGGCAAGGCTGCTGTCGGCACAGTACAAAAAATGAAAAAACGATTTTTCACAATGCTTACTTTGGGGATAAAGCAGTTCAGAGATCCTTATTATCAGGGATTTGCAGGGCAGCTTTCGTTTTATTTTATGCTTTCTCTGGTGCCGGTCATAATCCTTATTTCTCAGATACTTGGAGGTATATTCGGATCCTCTCTGGATCTGGCCGTAGACTGGATATTGCAGTATACAAAAGGAGTGGTGGCAGAAGAATTAAACAATCTGCTTTCGTATGAATTTGCCACAGGAAACAATATACTGCTTCTCCTGATCGCACTATGGGCATCTTCAAGAGCTCAATTCGCAATGATGAGGATAACAAATTTCACCTTTACTGAGGGCAGATCCACAGGAAGGGGTTACTGGAGGGAACGTTTCAGAGCCGTGATAACCATGTTCCTCACTCTTCTGGCAATAATATTTTCACTTCTGGTGCTTGTATACGGAGAACAGATATTTGGACTTGTATTAGGAGGGATCGGGGCTGAAAAAGGGGCCGCTGAAATATGGCTGAAACTGAGATGGCCTGTAGCGGCGCTGCTTTATTTCCTTATGATAAGTTATAATTACTATACACTTCCGACTCAAAAGATAAAATTCAGAGAAGTTATACCCGGGAGTATTTTTGCTTCCCTGGGCCTTTTGATAGTGACTCTTATTTTTGCCACTTATGTGGGAAGGATAGCGGCTTATGACATACTCTACGGATCTCTTGCCAGCATTGTTGCTTTGCTTTTCTGGTTTTATTTTCTGGCCTGGGTACTCTGCCTGGGAGTCCTTTTCAACAAGGTATGGAGAGACACAGGGGAAAACGGCAAAAATAATGAGGACAATTTTGTCTGAAACACGTCCTTATCCTCATATACCGATCCCAATATACTGATTCTCCTGATTATTGTTTTATTACTCTTATCCTTATTATCCCTTCAACGTTAAGGGCATTTTCAAGTGCCTCTTCTGTCACATGGGCATCTATATCCATAAGAGTGCAGGCATAATCATCTTTGCTTTTGTTTGTAAGGTTTCTGATGTTTATGTTCTGATCCGCCATTATGCCGGTTATCTTGCCCAGCATGGCCGGAATGTTTTTATTCAGTATGCATATCCTTGCTGTGGCATCGGGATCCAGTCTTCCCAGAGAACATGATGGATAATTCACTGAATTACTTATGTTTCCGTTTTCAATGTAGTCCATGAGCTGATCCGCAGCCATTACTGCGCAGTTGTCTTCAGCTTCTTTTGTGGAGGCACCAAGGTGGGGAATAAGGATAATCTTATCATTATTGATCAC
>ERZ795057.3011-NODE-3011-length-11972-cov-52.195939_pt1 | contig 11972 bp, 6 predicted proteins | sample MGYA00375141_ERZ795057 | MGnify/ENA primary metagenome ERZ795057 (study PRJEB30186, sample SAMN05720163) | activated sludge metagenome | isolation source: Anaerobic digester | place: Hong Kong | collected 2015-01-26 ... | reverse complement strand
GGGTAGCAAACTGCTCCTTGAGCTTATCATGCATTACTGCTGCCGGAGTATCAGGGTACTGTTGAAGGTAGCGGACAATAAAATCACGGTAGGGATCAAGATGATGAGCCTTTGCCCACTTCTTCTCTATAAACCTGTCATAATCTTCTTCCGTCATACCCAGTATCTTCTTAACTGTTCGGAAGTTGATTCTTAACTGATCCGCTATGCGCTGAATCGAAAAATGTTCAGCATCGCGGAGTCTTCGGATCTCATGATACATAATGATAAGTTGTTTTTGTCGTGCCTCCATTGCAGTCATTTTTGTATAACCCTGCAAGGTAGCACAGGTTAATAATCACGTTAACTTATCACTGTATTATTGTTCCCGATTTTACTGTATTCCTGTTCCCGTTTTTACTGCATTGCAGTTCCCATTTTCACTGCATTTTTGCTTCCCGATTACAAGCTGTCGCCAGCGAGCCTGAAATATTTTGGAGAGGGGACCATGCCGACAAAATTATCGGAGGAATCAGAATTCCTGAGGAGCTTGGAACTTTAACTGTGCCGAAGTATTCAAGACTGAATGGACCGTCAGGAAGGGCTCTTGATGAGAAGTTCTTGAGGCCACTTGGTCTTACTAGGGGTGATGTTTGGCTCTGTGACCTTCTACCGTATTCTCGGGTAAATGAGAACCAGAAGAAGGCAATAGATAGCCAATATAAGCAGGATCTGATCCAGAAATATAAACTATCCCCTGCAACGATTCCTCTATTTGACAAGAAAGAATTGAATTCCCCATCAAGGCGGGCTGAAATTCTTCAAGAGCTGGAGTATTCCAAGGCTGACACCTTAGTTCTTCTAGGAGATCTCCCTATCTATTGGTTTTTAAGATACTTTGACAAGAGATATTCGCGGTTGGCACAATTTGGTGTAACTCCTGATTCTTATGGGAGGAACAATCTGATAAACATCAAAGAAAAGCCTTATAAAGTCATTCCACTTTGTCACCCCAGACAGGCAGGCAGACTAGGATCTTCAAGTACGAGGTGGGGATTGCTTCATGACCAATGGGTAAAAAGATACGAATCAAATTCGAATTAGGATTAAGATAGATTAGTTGGGAAAGTATAATTCACTCCATCGATAGATCACAGAAGTTGCCCTCACTTCAGAAGTAGATTATTTTTAAAAATTCCTATTGTGAAATCACATTTCTTTATGAGTGACTTAGCATGATTACGGAGCTCACTCCAGCAATCGAATGAAGAGACGGATGATTTATGATTACCAGAAGGGGAGAAAATTGGAAGTAACTTAATCGTTGTTGTAACTTTTGGTATCCCTCTATTAGTAAAACAGTTGAAGCCATGATCGGAATCAATCCAAATGTAATTTGTAAGCAAAGATCTATCGTGATTAAGCGAGATATTTGAAAATATACCAAGTGATACTTCAAAGGAGAGATTCTTGATCTTTGCGTGGATCTGTTTTGTAAATTCACTATACCAAAGGTTACCCTTATCCTTTATTTGCTGAGGGGTGTCCTTAAATAATCCTGTAAGTATGGAGATTTTAATTGGACCTGCAGATTGACGATCTGGAATGATACCTTTAATGATTGATATTAGGTTTTCGAGACCTTCATGATTCAGTAGGTAATTGTCTATAATTACTATATCTGTAAGAGGGATAACGTCAGTAGCTAATTCTTCCCAGGATTTCAGTGTGTTTTTAACGCTTGGAACTTTGGATACAAGAAATATACTGTTATTAAACAAGATCTTTCCAGTTGATTTCATCTCTCTTTGAGATAGGAAAAGTCTTCCATTTTCCAATGACAGATTATCGGTCTCTTTTTCAGTCAGGCAAATGAGCGATGGGAATTCATTAATTATTTCAGTCTCAGTCAGTGTTTTTATTATACCAGGTGAAAACTGAATTTTGCTCCCACCTCCCTGGCTAGATTTTTCAAGCATGCGGAACATGGGCTCTATTTGGAAAAGTTCTTCCCACCTTTCATACGAAATATCAAGTAGTAAATCTGCTTCACTAAACAATAGCCGTTTCCAAGACGTAAGGATTTGTAGCTCACCTATATCATGCTCCAATTCTTGTATATCATGGATATATTCATGAAAAAATCCAGAGAGCACAAGTTCTGAAGCTACGACCTCAAACTTTCTCATTTTTTAGTTCTTTTGAAAGTGTCGGACTTTCATTAACTCCAGCGCCAAATTATCAGCTTCATCAAAAAATCCAGGTCCAAATTCTGCAGAAAGAGTCCCATTTTGATTGATTATGATGTTCCTTACATCTGGATGCTTGGTTTTCGGATTCTTTCTGCCTATGTAGTGTATGACAATGTCGTCTTTATCAAACTTCTTGGAAGCAACCAAGTTTTGGAACTTTCGAATAAGGTATTCACTATGGGTTTCAATAATGAAATTTACACCCATTGTGCTTTTGGCATCCAAGAAGAGTTCAGCTAACTTCGACTGCCATGCAGGATGCATATTTGCCTCGGGTTCTTCTAGTATCAGAGTTATACCTTCTCCTGATTTATTTTTGGATTCGTGCGCTGCAATTATTAGTAGAATCCCTATTAGATGCATAGTCCCCATTCCCTCATCAACTAGCTGGATATTCTTTTTTCCCTTCTTAAGCAGAATAGAATAACCAAGTCCATCTACAGGCATAGTAATAGAAAAATCGTCACATACCCCAAAATCTTTGAGCCATTTTCTAATAAATGAGTTTGTGATGAATTTCTCTTTATGAGTAGCAATCAGAGCATGAAGTGGATGGTTAAAGTCAATAATTCTATCTACAGATAGAGAGCTAAGTGGTATCTGAACTTGCTTCTCTAAATCATTAAAAACATCACTTTCAATTTTTTTAAAAACGAGTGAGATATAATCTTCAAAATTTGAAAGGTTGTCAGGATACTTCCCGAACGGTGTAAATCCAATCGGGATCATTCTTAACTTAGAGGGATTGAATAATTCATAAAAGGGCACACAAGAAAAGGCAGATTCCATATAAGTTGAGATTGACCATTTTATATCATCGTAAAATGGTTCACCAGGACATGTACTTTCAACTATTAAATCTTTTTCTTCTAATACTTTGTTTTCAATCTCACTGTAAGGGTAAATAAGTAGATTATTGATCATTTCATTAATTGATCGATCCAACACATCCTCTTCTACGTAAAGGCCGTTATTCACAATATAGTCTGTGATTTCTTTTCTGATGAGTTCGTAATTCAGCTCCTTTACTGAAATGTTAATTAGTTTGGTTAACAGTGGATGATTAAACAATACATCATCCGAACGAACTTTGCCAACTAACTTGTTCCATTTTTGATCCAAAGGAAATTCGCCTGGGAATGAATCTTCTGATTCAAAAAAATCCTTAAGCCATTTTCTTTCGGATTTTGAGATGGGATGGGATGTCCTAAAATCTTGGTATTCTTTTTTTCGAATGTTTCTCTGTTCTTTCTCTATGGATATCTCCTCTTCAGTTAATTTTCTGGATCTCTTCGTTGTCTCATCCCAGTGCCAGGTAACAGATTCTCCACTATAAGAGAAATAAGTACTTGGGAATTCATCATCACTTGCTATTTCGTCCTTAAATTTCTCATACTTTTCTTTCAAATTAACAATAGATTTCAGGTTTTCATTGAAGAATTTCAAATCAACAAATGCACTATTCCTGGAATTTTCACCGAAATCAAACATTAGAATGACCTTGTTTTCGGTTTCAATTTGGATATGGTTTACAATACCTTCAAAATCATTCTTTTTCTCTAATGAAAACATAAAATTTACATTTTTACCAAGAAAAGTGTTGTAGGTTTTGAATCCAAACAAAATGGTATCTTCACTTGAAGAATTGTTTTTGATGAGATCGAATGAAAGAGAGTTACTCTTGTCCTTATCAAAACGAATTGTATATGGATATTGCTTGTAATTAGTGTTTTTAAGTAAGTTCAGGGATTTAATAATCGAACTTTTTCCAGAACTGTTTATTCCTGTGAGAATTGTAATCGAGGGCAAATCGATCTTTTGAATATCATTGAAAATACGATAATTCTTAAGGAATATAGATTTGATTTCGTTCATTACATCTGGTTTAGTATAATCAATAATCAGAACTATAGGGTAAAGAAAAGGATGGTGGATAAAATAACAATTAAAACCCAAGTTATATATGAGTAATTCTTTTGCTTTTTCTGAGAAGCCTCATTTTGGTCTGTTATAGTAGCAAGGGCCTGATTAACATTATTCTGAAATACCTCAATTTTACTTAAATGCTTTTCACTATCATTTTTTAATCTGTCAAATATGTTTCTTTCAAAGTTTTCCAATCTTGTCTGCAGGTTTTGAATTGCCGACAACATCCCAGCCACATTTGCATCTACCTTATCAAGCCTAAGAGGAAGGTTCAAATCTTGAATTGACTTAATAGTCTGCTCAGAGATGAGTTTAGTATTGTTCTGTAAATCAGTGATCGAAGTGTCAATTCTGCTTTTTATACTTTTCTCGAATGTATCGATTTTCTCAGGTATTTTTTGTTTTTCGATTGATTCTCCAAGAAGTTTATTGGCCTTGATTGAATCATTTACGACACTCTCTAACCGAGAAAACTTACCATCAAAGTCTGCATTTGTGATTGCCTCAGATGCTCTCTGAAGTTCATCAATGGTTTCAGTCCGTGTCTCGTTCAATGAATCAATTGTTTGGTTTACTGATTTTTCAATACTATCAAGCCGTTCAGGGAAATTGATAGTATCTATTTTTGTGATCGCTCCATTAACAGCATCAATGAGACCTTTATAAGAATTGTAAGTACTTTTTAGCTCCTCAATTTTTTGACCAAAAAAGACCTTGGCCTCATTTACAGTGAGAACTGCATCTTGCACATTATCCTTTGCTCCGTTTAAATATGCTACAGTAGATTTAAATTGGGTCAATTCCTTCTGTAGATTGTCAAGTTCTGCATTAATCTGTTGAATGATGGGGTTTGCCATATTAGTTGAGTTTTTCATTAATTGCTTTCAAAGTCTTGGTTGATTTTCTTAATGGTATCAGTAATCTACTTACCATTATTGACTCAAAATCAAACGTATAGCCAAATTTATCCATGTATACTTCTAATTCACTATTCTTATCCTTGAGTTTGGCGACAAATGTGTTAAAGGCACCCTCAATTTGCTTTTCATCCCAGTGTGTTTCTTTCTCTTCAATACTTGAGAAGGCATGAAGAAGCAACTCTTCGGCCTCACGAAGATATCGTTCGTTCTTATATTCAAGCATATATAGTGAATACGCAAGCAGTAAAAGCACAGTGTAACTATCAGGCTGATTGTTAAGCATCCGAGTGCAGGCTCCTCGCAAATGTTTGATATTATCGATTTGTCCCGCTTTTGGATCTTCATCAACAACATCCATAAAAAACCAGACCAATTTTAATTCATCATTTTTTGCATTGTTTGTTAAATCGGATAATGATGCATCTACTTCTTTACCCGCTGAATTAGTGTAGGTGTACCCAGCTCTCGCATATTTTGAATTGAAGTAAAGATCGATATAATCCTTAAACTCAACATTCTTTTTTTCCAGTCCAATACGACAGGCAGTCCTCATGTCAGATATGGCTAATTGTCTCTTTTTCTGGATCTCACTATAAACGAAGTTTACTAAGAATGTGAGTGATTTTCTGATCATGGTTGGTTCATCAATATCTTCGAGGTACTTTAGCCGTGCCATGGTGGTCTTATCAGAATAGTATTTTAACAAGTACGCCTTTAGGTTTTCCTTATATTCTTTCTCTTTTTTTCGGACTCCCTTTAAAATGAATGTATTTGAGGCAAAATTGACAGTGTAATCATCAATTATACCTAAGGTTGAGAGCCTATAAATTGCCTTTTCGGTATCCATTTTATCACGATATCCATTGTATAAGGCCATAAACATCTTATAAGCAGTACCCTTGGGATTTCCTTTTGCCCTATCCCTTTCATTACAAAAGCGTTCAAAATCCAAACTATTTCCGAAAGTAAATTTTTGGTAATTTTCACAAATAGCCTCTATAAATGCATCAGCATCTGTGCAATTAGCTTTCATCTTCTGAACGACTTGTTCAGTAAATCCTCTGTGAACAACCTCATGAAGCCATCTTGTAATTGTTTTTATCCGCTCCTTAGCGTTATTAAAGAAACCAATGGTTACGTTGAAGGTTTCACCAACTCGTTTTGATTGCAATATTTCTTCAATACCGACTTGCTTATCACTTCGTTGAATCCATAGATAGACAGGCTCATTAAGATTTTGGTCTTTGATGTGGTTTTTTATAATTGCGAAAATTTGAATAGATAAATTTGGATCGATACTCCCCCAGGTGGAGCCAATTAAAGTACTCAGATCCAGATAGCCAAGCGACTTTGAATCATTTGTATTGACATATAGCCGTTTATTATCGCCTCCTTCCCAATAGTTGCACTTATACTCTACATCAAACTCATTATTGAGTAAGTTCTCAATTTCAAATGTTCTATCAGGAAAATAGATCTCAGTAAGGAGTTCATCTAAAACAGCCAGTTCCTTTGCAATACCTTTAAATGAATTCTTGTGGAAATACATATTGATCCCCAGATCATGATCAATCAATTCCTCCTCAGTAGAAATAGATACTTCCTGATCATTAAATAGAATATAAGAAAGAGCCATTTTCCCATCTCTTCCCGCCCTTCCTGCTTCTTGGACAAAACTTTCAATTGATCCTGGGTAATTCACATGGATGGTATATCTTATATTTTCTTTGTCTATACCCATCCCAAATGCCTTTGTGGCTACCATCATATTGAGTTCATGGTTTATGAACTGATCTTGGTTTTCAAATGATTCCTCCTGAATAACTTTGGCGATAGTATCATTTTCACTTCCAGATCCCATAAAAAAGCCGACCTTCAGTGAGTCTTGGTCATTTAACAAATCATAATAACCTTGTCTTGGAGTTGGTTTTCCGTCCTTATCAATTTTAAACTTGTCTGTTACTCCGAAAATCCCCCTTGTATGAGGGCAAAACACAAGTGCAGCATTATGATCGTTATAGAAGTCTGATGGATTATAATTGTTTATCTGCATTTCTTTAAAGGTTTCTTGTTCAGAATTCTCATTATTCCTCCACTGTTCCTCGGAGTATACACTATAAGGATCGTCAATAAAATCTTTGATAGTCTCAGGAATTTCAGTTAAGAGACGGATTACTCTTTTCTGTTTATTACTTCCTAAGGAACGTTTCAAGTCCCAGATGGTATTCAGATTACCAGGTGGGAACGTGACCTCTTCAATAATGTATTGTAATTCATTCCTTTTAGTATACTCAGACCTTACGATTGCATCTTCAGGAAGTTTTTTTCGTTCATCATTTCCAGAGAGCTCTCTCTGGACATCCGCTAAGACATCATATGAAGCTGTTGCGGTCAATCCGAAAAGTGGGATTGATTTATTTTCTTTTGTCCTGCAGTGTTTAATTGCATTCTCTCCCAAACGTAGATATGCGGTTCTAAAATCATGCCCCCACTCCGATACACAATGTACTTCATCGATAACACAGTAGCTGAAGTAGATCCCATTTGAATACATATCATCCAACATGTTCCGAAACTCTTCCATCTGTAATCGTTCAGGAGATACAAAAACAAACTGCACTTCTCCATCAGCCATTAACCGCATGGCTTTTCTTTTTGCTTCGCCCTGGATAGTAGAATTTATGAACACGCAGGAATCAATAGAATTTCGTAACAATCCATCGACTTGATCTTTCATTAAGGATCTAATCGGATCAATTACTATGCAGATGCCAGGTTGTAATATGGCAGAAAGCTGGTACGTTAAAGATTTACCTCCTCCCGTCGGCAGAAGTCCAATAACACTCTTGCACTGAAGTGAGTTGTGGAGTATCGGAAGTTGGCCTTCTCTAAAAGACTGTTTTCGAAATATTGACTTAAGGAAATACTCCAGGCCAGTCTTAACATTAATATCATTTACTGTCCAGTTATCACTGTTCTCCTCATGGGAACAAAACGGTTTAAATTTGATCGATTCAGTGGTTAAAGTAGACCTTTTCGTGTCAATAAAATGTGATGACCGTATTGATATAATTTCATCTGCATTAGCTGATGGGATTTCGTTGCCAAAAACCCGTTCGAGTGTCGATATGTCAATTACAAGGTCATATTTAGTGGAAGGATTAAAATATTGAATAGCAGTAGCATTCTGCAACTTAAACTGGCTGTTAATAAATTCATTAGTGGCGAATATCTCCAGGGTTATCTCTGGAATTATAATAGGATCCTTTAATAAGTGGTTGATTTCAAGCAATAGTTTTTTTAGATCCTCAATTGCAAGTGCTCCGCAGGGTACATCTCGTTCAAGGACTGCAACTTTCCACTCGTTTTTTGATGACAAATGCCCTGAAGCCATCAACTCTAAGAGGCATCTTTGAATTCTGGCAACTCCCAGTGGAATAAGGCACAACTGTTGGATTTCTTTACCAACAGGATCACCCCATAGTGGGTGAGCTACATTATGAATACAATTCTTTATGTAATCATTATTCAGTATTGGCAAAAGAATGTTACGGACTTTACTTGGAAACTGAGTGGTGCCAAACTCGGAGGTTCTTATACGGAGTGTATTACTCCAACCACACGAGGTTACTGCTCTATCTCTTTCAGTGTCCAGATATTGTTGTTCTGACAATTGATGCTGAGGGCCATCTATTTCAATTACTACTCCTTTATATTCGTTGTTATGAGTATACGGGAATTCGATGGAATAATCTGTTCTCTGGCCATCGAAGTTCTCTCTAATTCTTGTTTGAAGTATAGTAGTATCTATGTTTTGTTTTATAATACTGCTCAATGATCTTTGGGGAGCTAACAGCTGAACAATGCTAGCTCCAATATCCCCCAATGAATTTGGCAAACTATTGAATATAAACTTCTCCTCGAAAGAACTCCCTAGCCGTTCCCAAGTTTGCTGATATTTGTCGAACAATCGCTCAATCTTAAATCGTGGTTCAATTAGATGGAATGACCTATAAACAAGATTTTTCAAAACATCAGGAGATAATCCGCTTTCAATGAGAATAGAGCTTTTGTCATCTTTATTAACAGAGAATAGACTAGTCCTTGTTATCAGCTGTTCAAGAGCATAGAGGTTAAGCCTTGTTGGAAGACCTCTTTGTAGTATATTAATTAAAACCGCTACACTAGGAGAGTAAGACAAACGGTGATCCTCAAATCCTGATTTGCTTGCTAGATGAAAATATGATGCAAAATGAGAGAGTTTCTTCAAAGCCTCATATTGAGGGGATTTCTTTTCAAAGACCTCAGTTATGTTATCTAATATGAATCCAGCTTGAAGTTGTTTCATTAAGGTTTCTGTATTAATAATTCAGTTTATAAACGACTGACCTTCATGACAAGAAATCACCATCTTAAATTTGACTCTATAACAGGATTCTAAAGATAGCAATTTGGGGACACAATCCTTAGATGTTGGTGAGCACGTATGTTTGAATATTACCGTCTTGGAGTAAGACCTGGACTGGATGAGATTGGGAATGAATAATAAATATGTCCAGCTATTGGGGGGTTAAAACACAATAATGAGGTGAAAAGGAAGCTTGGGAGCCCAAAAGTCAGTTTATGTCAGAATTATACAAGAATATTTTACTTGCTTAGACCTACATTTTGGACAAAAAATGGGCTCTTCCCGAGACATTAAGCCTCCACATTCACAGATACTTGCATGAGGATTATTGTTCCAACGAGACTTCACTTCATGGAATTTTCCACAAGATTGGCATTGATAGCCTAGATTTGACCATGGGTTATTACCAAAACCATGGAATAATGCGGTTATTTCTTCATTATAACCACAATTAAAGCACTCAATAATGCCACCGCCTGTTATATGATAGAAATAGAGCAAATTACGAGTTAGCTTCCTGCTAATCAATTTATAGATATATCTTGAAAAATGATAGTGTACGAAATCTGACAATTTAGAGTTGATTCTGCTTCTCTTGTCTACAATTGAGTTGCTACTCACAATTGTATATGTATCAATTGATCTAAATCCATTTATCAAACTTTCATATTTCAGCCGTAACGTAGATGGATTCAATAGTTTCCCATTAAAAACTACAACTCCCTCTTCGGATTCAACCTCAAATTGCAAAGAATTGTCGATTATTTCATAATGCCCTTTGCTTCTGTGAGCCTTTGGATTATCTATGTTAAACCATTTGAGGACCAGACTAATATCTTCAATTGCATTGCCTTTTATCCACACTCCGAGTACTATATTGTTATCATAGAATCTTAGTAGATTGGTTACCTCCCCTCTGATGTTATAAAAAGTACCTTCCATTTTGCTTTTGGTTTAAAATTCCACAAAGAATAAAGTGATTTTGAAATCTCAGGTAAACAGTGGACTTACCCTCGACTTCATTGTAGGATTTGAATTTATGACAATTCCATAGGACTTTTGACAACTTGAGATCACTTTTTTCATTGCCACTTCGTAAAAACAACAGTAAAATTTCTTTGAGAAATTCTTAAAATATGAGACACAATTCGAGTTTCAAGACCAAATGCCGAAAGATCAACAAGTGGTAAGACCAAATCATAGATACAGGGAGAAAGCGTCCCAGAATCCTTTGTTTGATGAAATATGATTAACTTTAATACCTCTCAGACAATTTCCGATTAAATAAACACAGGTTATATGGCAGAAAGGTATTATTTCCCGTTTGGCCAAGAGCTAAGAAAAGTCGAACAGAAAGACAGATCACCCAAAAAGGCCTTTGTACTCGGAGTCTATGCCAGTGCAGTCCATGCAAGATGGGTTGACAAAGACGGAATTCAAGTAGTGTCAGCCTTGGCTGTCGCCAGTGAACCTGAAATCTTCTGGAGAGGAGAAAACGCCGAATCTGAGATCCTTAAAATTACAATCCCAACAGAGCTAGGAAAACTTACTGTACCGAAAAATCCAGTCTTGAACGGGCCATCAGGAAGGGCTCTGGATGAGAAGTTCCTGAAGCCACTTGGTCTCACTCGGGGTGATGTTTGGCTCTGTGATCTTCTACCGTATTCTCGGGTTAATGAGAATCAGAAGAAGGCAATAAAGAGTAACTACACACAAGAGCTTATTCGAAAGCACAACTTACAACCTGCGACGATTCCTCCATTTGATAAGAAAGAATTGAATTCTACTTCAAGGCGGGCGGAAATTCTTCAAGAGCTGGAGGATTCAAAAGCGGACACATTAATACTCCTGGGAGACCTCCCGATCTATTGGTTTTTAAGATACTTTGACAATAGATATTCACGGCTGGCACAATTTGGTGAAACGCCAGATTCTTATGGGAAAGCCAATCCGATAAGCATCAACGGTAAAACCTATAAAGTCATTCCACTCTGCCACCCTAGACAATCAGACAGACTTGGTGCTTCAAGTAAAAAATGGGGTTTGCTCCATAACGGATGGATCAATGCTACCTACCGAAAAGAAATATTATGATTAATTACACCGCCAGGATAGAAGCTTAATTCCAGTTCATAAAACATTTTCCACACTGAGGTTCTTAATTTCAGAGGAGAGGACAGTTTATAAAACGAAATATTGCCAGTTTTTTGGGGCTTATTTTAAGTAATTTGTAAAAATATTATTTGACTTAAATATCGCATAGTAATAATTTGATCCGCTTGAGAACTAATTTAATATCAATCACATCAAGTAAATAAATTTGGATAATTCAAATTATCGTTGGAAATTTGAGAATGCGATACATTCTTCAGGTTAAATTTAACCCTTAAAGCTATGTGCAGTCATCATCAGGATTTCTGGAATATAGTTGCTAGTGAGATGGTCTGATGAGACTGGACAATCTTTTTATCAAAGTTAATTGGTTAT
>ERZ795057.3010-NODE-3010-length-11974-cov-4.195570_pt1 | contig 11974 bp, 11 predicted proteins | sample MGYA00375141_ERZ795057 | MGnify/ENA primary metagenome ERZ795057 (study PRJEB30186, sample SAMN05720163) | activated sludge metagenome | isolation source: Anaerobic digester | place: Hong Kong | collected 2015-01-26 ... | reverse complement strand
GTTCAAAAAGAAGGCGGTTCGTTATCACTAATTAAATATCCTTGAGTAAAATGTTCGTTGTGTTGACTTGTTTTTTCCGAATTATTGCTATATTATAGATTGAAATACAAACTTGCTTAATAAAACTACACCTCAACCATGCAAAAAATTATTTTATCCATTGCAGCAGTCCTGTTGTTTTTGACTTCCTGTACCAAAGAGACCTTATTGCCTTATGAAAACTCTCCTTTGATTGGGCAGTGGGAAGGGATCAAGTTAGTCCAGAAGGTTAATTCTACAGTGAATTATTGTGACAGTTATTCCGTGGCATTCACTTTCGCCCCGGATGGTACCGGCTTGTATTACGGATTAAATATGACCTGGCAACTGGATACAGAGGGACCGGATGGCCCCGAAAAGATTACCGTACTAATTAAAAACAATCCTTTTTTTACAGCAACCATTCAAAATAGTGACCCGGATACGCAGGAATGGGTTATCATGGAGAGTAATTCGGTTTTTGATCTGATTAAAACCTCATTTCACATGTCAAAAAAAGGAATTTCTGCTTCTGAGATTCCCCATGGGGGATAACCTGGACGGTTAAATAATTGTTTATTAAAATGACTATCCGGATCTATTCCGCTGAATAATTTGCTTGAATCCGTTGAAGTTTAGCGTTCATGGTTTCTGTATCTAAAAGCAGAATTCCTTCATCGGATGTATCCATATTTCCGATTTGATTTCCGTTGGCATCCCACCATGCGGTTCCTCCGCTGCTAATAAAATCATCATTCGGACCGATTGAATTGACCATACCGGTTATCATCTGATAGGAAGAAGCAATATTCGCCATGCGGGCATGGGCTTGCATGACCCCCTTTTCCGATTTGGCCACACTAGCCAGATAAATGGACTTCCCGGACCGATGGACCTCTTTGGCATGAGCGATTACGGATAATTCATAACAAATTGCCAAACCGACTGAACGGAATGCAGCCGGAAGCTGAGGATTCTCGCAGACCCCTTCAAAAAATGGTTCTTCATCCGGATGCAGAAACTGCTTGGCGTACCAGGTGCGCTGCATATCCGGACCCATAAAAACCAAGCCAATGGCGATTCCAGTTTCAATCCTGACCGGAAAACCCACCCCGGTCACTATATGCCATTGCTGCGCAGCCTGGTGAATGGGATCCAACACCGGAGAAGTGATCGCTCCTGCATTGGCTTCTGCAAGAGATGGCTCGTAACCGGTTATTGATAGCTCCGGAAAAAGTACCAAATCCGCTCCTAATTCAGCCGCTAGCTCCATAAAAGCAAGGTGATGATTGATATTACGCTCAACCATTCCTGCCAAGGATCGTATTTGTGCCAATGCAATTTTCACCGCTTCAAAATTATGCTCCTCATGAAAATTACCATTTTATATGCATTAGAATTTCGTCACGAAATAGCCGGAAATAAATTGCTGGTCAATGGCCAGACTGAACGCCGTATCCTTTTTGGATCGAAATGGGTTAAAATTTTTAAATGGTTTTATCCAATAAATAATTTCGGTACTTAGGATCCCAATTCCGGCTCCGGCTAACACATCCGAAAGCCAGTGCTTATTATTCAGCATACGTAATAATCCGGTGCCGGTTGCAAATAAATATCCGCTTCCAGCTAACACCGGAGCTGTGGAGCGGAATTCTTCGAATAAAACCGTTGCATTGGTGAATGCATGGGTGGTATGTCCCGAAGGCCAGGAAAGCTCACCTCCATTTGGCCTGGTTTTGTGGGTCGCCACTTTTAGACCTGAGGTTACGGATGTGGATAATACCGTTGCAAAAAACAGGTATTTCGTTTGATCAAACCAATGATTTTTCGCTGGCACCTTAAAAGCATCCGCCAGGTACATCTCTGCCATGGGAACCCACCGGGTGTAGTCGTCCCATTTTACACTAAAATCCGGACCTGTCCATTCCCGCAGACCGGATTGAACCCGTTGCTCTGACGCACTATGATTAAATCCAATCCCGGCGCCAATGAATCCGGCCGCAACGAACTCTGGAATCCATTCCTTTACAGGGAAAGTATCTTGTACAGGGTTGGCCATGGAAATTTTCCAACTTAAAATCAGGATGAATGGAAAAATTGTTTTATTCCACCATTGAATATTCATAATCAACGATTTATAATCATTAACGGAATAAAATCAATACAGCACCAATTGCCGTTAGGATTAAAATTAACCGGCGAAATACCGCATCGTTGATCCGGTTCATCAGGAAAATTCCCAACCCTAAACCGGCAAAAATTCCAGGTAATAAACGCAGGTCAACCTGAATGCTTTCCCAGGTGATGGTATGCCAGACAAAAATGTGAAAAGGCAATTTAAATACATTAATGCACAAAAAAAGCCAGGCGCCGGTGCCAACGAATGCATTTTTCGGCAACTGCATAGCCAGGAAAAACACATTGGCAAATGCCCCGGCCAGATTACCAACCATCGTTGTAAATCCTGCCATCAAACCGAATGCGCCACCAAAAGACCAGTGGGTTGGCACCTTGGTTATCTGGCGCTTACTCATCCAAAACAACAAAATAACGGTCACCAGGATAATCGCTGCCAAACCCCACCGGAATACATCCTCCGGTAAATCCTTTCCAAACCATACCCCAAGCAAAATACCTGCTATCATCCAGGGTAATAACTGCCAGAAATATTGCCAGAGGGCATGCCGGTGATAATACACCACGGCAAATACATCTCCAACTATTAACATAGGCACCAGAATTCCAGTGGACGCTTTACTCCCAAAAATGAGGGCAAGAATGGTTACCACGATGGCATCAATCCCTTTGATCCCGGCTTTTCCGACTCCGACAATCATTGCTGCCAGCAAGGCGGCTGACCATTCAACCCATGTTAAGTCGGGCGATATAACCAGCAGGGTTGAATGCATGTGGAGGATATTTTAACCTTATTGATGCATCTAAGCTAACGCATTAATTTCTATTTCGATTTAGTCATTGTTTGATCTATTTGCCAGGCTTCCCACACATAATAGGTCACCACATCAGGATCAATTTGATCAAGAGTTGAAAAAGTATGGGTATAGACTTGTTTCCGGGTTCCCTTATCCAGGAAATTCATTTCATCCCGTATACGAAAACCCTGAGCAAAACCCAGCAGAACCCCTTCCTGGCGATGTCCTCCCCACTCTACCGAAGGGGGCCAGATGAAACAGATGCGACGGTGGTGCGAATAATACGGAACATTGTAGGATAATTTTTCATGAACCTGAGGTATGGTTCGGAGTATTATTGCCCTTAAAAGATCCACCATTGCTCGTTCCTCCGGAGGCAAATAGTCCAGGAAGTCGTCAATCGAACGGAAGGATACGTTCTGAAATTTATTCATACAGGATGCCTATTAATGAGCCTTTCGTGAAAATCCTTAATTCCCTGCCAGGTAGTCAAAGACCAATTCTCGGATCTGGTAAAGCACTTCACGACTTAGATCTCCGTTATTTCTTCCCTTGATTTCCGTGTTCATGTTGAAAAGAACTGCCTTTCCAAACTCCGGATACAGATATAAAAATGCCCGAAAACCTTGCTGACTTCCCGTGTGACCAATAAATCGCTGATATTTATCCGCAAGATTCCGATCCAAAACAAAAAAGATCGTTCCGATAGAATCTTTTTCTTCTCCAGTCGGCAACACCGGCAGGGTCATCGTCTGCCACGATTCGGGAGACAACAACGGTGATTCGCCTCCTCCTGCCACGTTTTGAAGAAATTGCACGTACTTGATCATATCCTGGAAGGACGCATTCAGCCCTCCGTTTCCTTTGGTGATACCCGTATCGAATTCTTTACCATGCGTCACCAGCCTCCCGTCGGGTTCTACGGCATAACTATTGGATCGATGGTTCTGCAAATAGGGCGGCGTACTATCAAAATAGGCTTTGTTCATTTCCAGCGGCATGAAAATTCTTTTTCGCACAATAACCTCTATGTCTTCATCATATAAATTCTCCAGGATCTTTCCCAGGAAGGTGATCCCCGGGTTGGAATAGCTGTATTGGCTGCCGGGTGAAAATTGGAGTTCGGTGTAGGGCATCATGGCGACTAATTGCGACCAGTCCGTAGGCTCAAAAGGGTGCCAGGATTGATCGCCTCCCCAGGGCCAGGTTGATCCGCGCAATCCGCTGGAATGGGTCATCAGGTGCCGGACCGTTACATCATCCATCGAACCAAAAGGATTATGGATGCTACGTGTCTCCGGAAGATAAAAGGTGATGGGTTTATCCAGATCCAAAAGGCCTTCCTGCACAGCTTGCATGGCACAAATTCCGGTAAATGTCTTGGTAATGGATGCCCAATGAAACAATGTCTCCTCATCGACCGCCTGGCCGGATTCCCGGTCTGCCAAGCCAAAATAAGCCTCCAGCGTTGACCCTGGTGAAAGAATCGCTAACCCGGCACCAACTATGTGATTGCGTTGTAAAATTTCCTGAATGGAATTGTTCATTTCATCCCAGGCACCCGGCTGAGCATGCGACAACCCGAACAGGCTAGTTGAAAGAACAAGCATCGAAATATGCCGGAGATGGCTAATCTTAGTTATCATAAGGCTTTCCAGTTTATACGCATTAATCCCCTGAGACGCACACGAATCAAAAGCAGATTACAATGGATAACAAGGTCCAAAAATAAAGTTGACAGGAATCAAACAACAATAAAAATTGTTTCTAATTTGGAGCTAGTGATCAACCTCACTACCTCCAAAAATTGACGCTTCTACGAGGTTAATCAGCCTCACACAACTCCATTATTTACCAATTTTCTTCATCAAGTTAACCGATTAGTTCTAATCCTTAGAATCAATTTATACGTATGAAAAAGTTGCAAATTCTTACCGCATTTGTAGTTAGCGGTTTATTCCTGCTGACAGCATGCGAAAAATATCCACTGAATACTGGTGCCGATTTCTCAAACAAGCTAGAAACCCGTTCCTCTGTGGTTCCGGCGGTCACCGACCCGTGGTTTCCCGGTGGAGATGCGGCTGGAGAATGCCAGCGGGCAGGAGACTGTATGGGCTTTGCTTTAAAAGTCGACAATTGGAGTTCCGCAGGGGAAGATGGTACCTACTCCGATGCCAACGCACAGCCGGGCACTTCCGCAGCTAATGAGATCGTCGTTTACAACAGCGATGGTTATTCCTTTTCCTGGAGCAGCACTTATGAGGTTTGCAAGATCATCGTAAAAGGCGGTACCGGGGCAAACATCTATTATTATCCGGAGGGCTCTTGCGGCGATGAAAATCTGGTCGCTCCCCTGAACACCAACTCTCCGGATCCGAATGACACGAAAGCCATCAGCCACGCAACCTTCTGCTGGAGCAATACACTTTGTGAAGCGCCCCCAGCTCCCTGTTATCAGGAGGAGACGGCCTGGTCCTCCGGGGTGAGATATGTCAAGAAAGGGAACTGGGCTACGTATACAGCGTATGCTGGTAACCCCATGTCGGTCGCCATTTACGCGGACCAGACGATTCCGGCAGGAACAGCGATTTTTTCCGCTCCTGCTTCAGGCATGGTCACCATCACCATCAATTTAAGCCCAAACTTCATTTTCTATTACGATCAGTCTGATCTTGTGGCAGATTACAACATCAAGATTCAGGATTATGGCGCAGGAGGTCCTCCAGCCAAAAATCCTGCACCGGGACAATTTGCCTGGAAGTCAACTGCCCTTTTTGGCAGCCATTCGGCATCCGTAGTTGTACCTATGGCTTCCTATTATGGCATCCATCTTGATGTTGCCTATGAAACCGTGTGTAAATGAAATAAGTCACTGCTGATAGTGACGAAATAGAAAAGGCAGGCGATTGATCACCTGCCTTTTTTTTATTTTATCATCCAGGCTAAAACCATGGGGCAATAGTTCGCAAAACATTTTCTACCTTTTCTACCTCTTCTACCTCTTCTACAAATTCCACCAATAATTCACCTTGAGGACCACCGCCCTATTCCGGATAGAGAACGGATCCGGCAAATAATTATCTGTGAAGACCAGATAGATGTCAGATGCCGGTTGGTAGCGCCACTGTAGCCGGGCATTGATATTTAAGTTGTCCGTCTGCTGATTGTACTGGACAAAAGTGGTGAAATACAATTTATTCGTCAAGGTGACATCCAAACGCGGTCCGATCAGCCAAAACGTCGTGTTGTTCCAGGGTGCATCCAGTTGGATGAGGTTGTAATTGGTGTTGAGCGCCAAACTTACATAAGGCTGGAATCGATAACCAATATCCGTAGTAATATTAAGTCGTTTGCCATGCTGGTAATATCCTCCGTACCGGGTTGAAAACCCATAGGTAAACAGGCTCTGCGGCTTGGAGGTAAAGATGGTTCCAAAAGAACGCCAGTTATGCCTGGAACCAACTTTCAGCTTTTCTTTACCCGTATTGGTGGGATCAAACGGCTGTAATAATTCAACATAATCGTAGCCTACCCAGGCAGTGAACACACTCTGGCTTCGAAAGTTAAGATCGTACATCATGTAGGTCGTATTGTCTGTAAATCGACCCTGGTCATCAAAATAAATCGATGAGCCTACTGTCGGCCCATGACTCAGGACCGATCCCCCGCTGGGGAAAAACAAATGACCGATGCTGGGAGTCAAATGAATAAATCCCGTACGCGGGACATAACCGACCTCAGCTTTAAAGTCTTTACCGACAATTTCGTGTTGCCAGAGGATTTTCCAGTCCCGGCTGGAATATTGGAGATGTCCGGCATGAATGTAGTCCTTACCCTTGATATCCGGACTCCATGATTTCAGGAAGAGCGCTTTTCCGGTCCACAAATTATTCGATGAAGCCAAATTGTATTCAAATCCCAGGTTCCGGTTGTAAGCAGATCCGGGCGCGGATGCATTCCTTTCGCCTACCGCGGCTTTGTTAACAAACATAACCCCAACATTTGACCGGCTGAACACTTTTCGCTGTAAAGCAAATACGCCAAAATTTTGTGCAGACAATCCGGTCTCGCTCACCTTGCGGGTTTGCATATCCATTACTCCTATTCGCCAGTTCTCATTGAGTTTTCCACTCAGACGTAGGCCTGCGTCAATAGGTGCATCAAGTCCGATCCGGCGAGAGAAAAATGGGCGGATGGAGGTATATCCGAAATTATTAAACAAGTCCCCATTCTCCAGAAAGAACTGGCGGCGCTCCGGAAAAAATAGTTCAAAACGGTCCAGGTTCGTTTGCTGTTGGTCCACTTCAACCTGCGAAAAATCCGGGTTGATGGTAAGATCAAGGTTGAGCGATGAGTTGATGGCAATTTTGGCATCACCACCGACCCGGTAGTTAAAGCCAGCCTTTTCATCCCTGGAATAATCCTTGGATACGTTAGTCAGCACATAAGGAATCACTGATATGTTAGCTCCCGCCGGCGGAGGTGGCTCATCAAAAACGATGGATCCGGTGTAGGCCAGCGAAGCCGTAGGGAACTGGCGTGGTACCGGAGCCCAGGCACTCTTTTCGGTACTTTGCACATCCAGACGACTAAAATTGACTCCCCACTCCCTGATGCCCGTCTTGTATCGGATGCTTTTAAAGGGGATTGCCATCTCGATGATGTATTTGTCATCAAAAGCGTGGACCGCAGAAGTCCATTTATTGTCCCAGCTCAGGTCAACCGATCCCCCACCATACATGGTACCATCCCATTGGGCCCCGGCCGCATTCGCCCCAAAAGAAAATCCATTGGTCAGGTCGTTAAACGGATCCATAAAAAACAGGAAATTGTCATTCTTGCCGAAGGTGAAATCTCTTCGGAGCGACTGGACGATATACCGCTGGCCGATAGGATGATTACAAACTGCGGAGAGGTACAGGTTTTTGTCGTCGTAAGCCATCCGGACTTGAGTCAGAATTCGAGCCTTACTGGTGTCCATAGGCAGAACCATATTGAACTGATCGGCGACTGCCGCATTTTGCCAGGTCGCTTCATCAAGCAAACCATCAATCTGGAGTGGCTCTGTAGCCCGGAAGACAGAAAGCTGGTATTTACTGTTGATTTTCTGGGCATGCATCACAGTGGTCAATAGCACCAATAGAACAAACCAAAAAATTCTCCTCATAGCTCCCATGCTTTTGCGAGCCGCAATATAAAACTACTTTACATAAAGAATGTGCATACCCTGGAATATCCCCTATTCTGTACGGACGCTTAAATACTGAATCTTGGGTTGTTTTTCGGGACTGCATGTAAAAAACACGCGTGCCTTGCCCGAGTGACCATAGATGGTAAACCGTCCGCGCAGCTGATTACTCGGAATCATCGGACCAATGGAATCCACGGCGCCGATCTGGTCGAATACTTTATTGATATCTATTTTTCGCAAGGCTTTGGATTGGTCAAGGAAAAAATTCTCCGCAAATAAGCTATCACGCGGTGAATCCGGCCACGAAGGCAGCAATTCCGTTAAAGCAGCCCGCATGGACTCCAGTACGGAAGAGGGATGGATGTTTCTGCGATCCAATCCGGCCTTGGCTATGATCAGGTCCAGGGCGTTATTGGTCGGGGTACCCATACCGGCGTAGGTGCGATTGGCAAATGCTATGATACCAATTCCCAGCTCCGGAATAAACACATGTACACTACCATATCCGGGCAATCCGCCACTGTGTGCGATGTAGGTTAATCCATGACAGTTCTGGTTCCAACCCAGGCCATAACCGTAAAAGGCGGCTTGACCGCAGGGGCCTTCCGGATCATCTGCATTCTGCCCAATTCCTCTGAGGGCATAAGGCTGCTGCATGGCGCGCACGGAAGCAGCCGATACCGGACCGGGCAAACCTTCGCTACCGGATGGCCAGGCACTCAGCAAATAAGCCTCATAGCGCGCCCAGTCTTCCAGGGTACTGATAAACCCGCCCATGCAGGCATATGCTCCGTCTTTCAGGATAGGCTCTGCCTTCCACTGCTCTTCTTCCCACCGATAGCCGAGAGCCAGCGGGGTATCTCCTGCCGTCTCATAGTCCCAGATGCTATGAGTCATCCCGATTGGCCCCAGGATGAACTCATTCATATACTGCTGATAAGGCATCCCGCTCGCCCGGATGATCACTTGTCCCAATAAGGCAAAGCCCAAATTACTGTATTCAAATCCGGTACCAGGCGGTGTAGAAAATGCGACGCCTTTTCTGACAAATGCAAGCAGTTCCTCATCCGAATCCTGCAGTTGCCGATCTGCCCATGGATTGTCCTCAGGAAATCCGGCTGTCATCGTCAGTAACTGGTGAATGGTGATGGGCCGGGCTTCCCTGGTGGGATAGGGTAAGGACTTTAACTCCGGAATGTATTTCTCCGCAGGATCCTGGACAGACAGCTTGCCCATTTCCTGCAACTTCAGGATAGCCATCGCGGTCAAACTCTTCGTCATAGATGCCACACGATACAGCGTTTTTCCGTCCGGCTTCGCTTTCGTTTCCAGGTTGAGGACGCCCCACCCTTGCTGATGGATCAGTGATCCATCCATAACAATACCGTAAACGTAGGAAGGCAAATGCTGCGCTTCGGCATAGGCCTCAAACAAAGAATCAATCCTGGGTGTGAGATCCAGCACTCGCTGCAAACGGTCTGTCTGGGTAAATGCAGCGGGTTGAAAATCGCCCGCTACCTGTCTCTGTATCGCAGACCCGGATACGACCGGTTCGTTTTCCTGTTTGCATTGAAGTGCCAGCATTATGGCAATGAAAAGAAATAACTTACGGCCATCCATGATCTTGGTTTTGATCCAAGATAATGCATTATCGGTGAGTTTCGGATTCGAGGGGAATTGGTTTTATGGAATTAAGGTTTTACGGTATTCTGGTATTTGGTCTTAAGGTTTTTTTGATGTCTAGTCCCATTACCGTCAACACCTGAACACGTCAACACCTAAACACGTCAACACCTAAACACGTTATCACTGATTCATCATCAGTCCCTTTCTAAGCATTTCCCGCCAGCTTAAAGGTGCTTGTCTGATTTTCTCAACTTCTTCGGTCAATGCCTGGTCGATCAGTTGTTTTTCAGCACGAATAGCTGCCTGGGTACGGTAGGAGCCGGTATGCTGATCAAACTCGAGATCCCGCTGAATGGTATTTTTTAATAACGTAGTTTGTCTGGAATGATGCATCTCGAATTGATGTTCATGCTCATGAAGAACCAGATCATAAGGGCTGCGGGAGGAGATAAGTTTTACGAAGATGGGCGCCGTTTCAATGGCGATAAAGAGCAGCATAATAAAGAGACTGGCGATCCAGATCGCTTCACTCCTTGAAGCCAGCCGGCTTAATGCTTCCAATCGCGCGGCAAACCCATTGAACGGCGTATCCTCCAATCCGGATACGTCAGCCTGCAATGCCGTTTGCAGGGACTGCAATTGAGCTTCTTTGTCCCGGATCATGGGTTCATTGCGCGCCAAAACATCCTGATATTCCTGTTCAGCGCGGTCGGCATCAGCGCGCTTGACCTGATAAATCGGTCCCAGATTCCGCTGTTTTGAACCTCCGGTACCATCTGCTTCCTGCTGGGCAGCCATCGCAAGCTCATCGCGGTGAGCCCGTTTGGCTTCTTCTTCCGACTTCAAGTTTGTGATCTCCGTCTGCAGTTTTTCGGAGTCTCCGGTATAGCGGGCTTTCACTTTGTCCTCCTGATCCTTACGGACCTCCTGACGCATACTGACCAATTCGGCCTGTATTTCCCGATCAAATATTTTCAACTCGAGAGGTTTGGAAATAACCAACGCAATCAATACGGCAAATGCAATCCGCGGCAGTGCCACCAGAAAGTCTTTAAATCCATTTCCCCGACGCTTCATGCTGGAAACAATGTAGCGATCCAAATTAAAAATCATCAGTCCCCAAACCAAACCAAATACCAATGCAGGCAACCAGGATTGAAAGACCGTATAGATGGCATAGCCTGCTGCAATGAATGCCAGCACACCGGTAAAGAAAATGGTTGCGCCAATACCTGTGTACTTGTTGTAATCGGTAGGGCATCTTTTTAGTACGGAAGGGTGAACACCGGAGCAAAAAAGAAAGAAGCGTTGGATGCGTTCCATGATGTATCAGGTTTATTGTAAATGTGTATGAATGAAATTGTAAACCGGAAATTAGCCCCCTTTCGTATGTCTTCACCGGATTTTTCGACGAGTTCTGGTAGTTAATCCATTAGTGGTGTCCATTGAACAACGAGAATAAATTCTTCATCTTTAGCGTCCAAAGCACAGAACCATGGCACGTACTCCAGTTTCCGAAGAATTAAAAAAAGCTATTTCAAGGTTGCCGTCGAAAGAAAAAGACAAATACCTGTTCCGGTTGATTGCCAAAGACCCTATTCTGCTGGAGCAATTGGAGTTTCAGTTGCTGGATGAACGATCCACAGTCGAAGAGCGGCGGGAAAACCTGCAAAAAAAATTGGAGAAGGCAATTAAACACGTCGCTTCTGGAAGAGGAAGAATTCGGGCGTTGATTTCTGAAGTACGCAGTCAGAGTGCCGGAATTACCCGCCATCTTCGGGTCACCGGCGATAAATATGGCGAAATCGAACTCAACTTAATCCTGATTCGGGAAGCCCTTGCCGGAGTTACTGGCCATTACCTGCGCAGCAATCCCCGGGATCAGATAAAATTATACGAATACCTGATCACCCGGTTGTTCAAACTCAGTAACCTCATCGAGAAGATCCATATGGATTATCGATTGGATTTTGCAGAAAAGCTCCAGGAAATTGGGGGCCTCATCGGTTCCATTGACCTGATGATGCATACCTGTATAATGAATGGAATGGATGTGAATGTATTGTTACAGGGTGACTTCCCTATCCGAATAACCGATTAACCCCACACACTCCTTACCACACACCCCATATCGATTACTTATACCGCATTAAAACTGTCCGACCATATCCTGTACCGCTCCGACAAATGACTTCATTTCATCCAT
>ERZ795057.3009-NODE-3009-length-11975-cov-15.199329_pt1 | contig 11975 bp, 9 predicted proteins | sample MGYA00375141_ERZ795057 | MGnify/ENA primary metagenome ERZ795057 (study PRJEB30186, sample SAMN05720163) | activated sludge metagenome | isolation source: Anaerobic digester | place: Hong Kong | collected 2015-01-26 ... | reverse complement strand
TCATTATTAAACATCCTTACAATAATACCATAAAACATCGATATTACAGGCATTAATGCTCCTCCGTTTATAATCTGTACTATTTATAAAAACTTTTCAATATAAATATAATTATGTTTTAGATAAGAAAAAACTGTTCCGGTTCAGATATTGTACGCCCTCACCGTCGCTGCGCGCCACCCTGACGTGCATGGATGCACTAATGCCGCGATGCCACGGAGGGCAATGAGCGGCCTCTCCCATTTGATGAATTGATGAGGGAGAGGGGGAAAGACAATTCGAATATTACAATTTTATAATTAATTCTATACCTGCCGGTACTTTTTCATCAATACTTATATTGTAATCTTTAAAATCTCTTGGAAGATTTGTTTTTGATTCAATTACAACTTTTTCAAACAATTCACCGGAACGAGCACTACCAAGATGATTTGAATGTTTAAAAATAACAAGTTTTCTCGGGTTCATTTCGCCGCGAGCTGCAGCCCTGTCGTGTTCAAAAGCATTAAGCAAAGATTCCCATAGAAGATTTAAATCTTCTTCTGAAAAACCTGTTTTAGCAGCATCAACAGCGGATATAAATCCGTGCATTCTGTATAATGCATAGGGTACAGTGGATTTACGACCGAATGTTGAGGCGTGTTCCCGCTTTTCCTGCGCCTGAGCTTCTTTTTCAGTAGTTACAGCACATCTCGTTATTGAATGTTCTGCCTGATATATTCTATCTTCCGAGCGAGAAAAGGTGAATTGTACTGGCCCACGGACTGTACCCGCTCCTTTATCACCGGTACTCAGGACAGCTCCAAATGTTCGTATATCATAATATGCTTTACATAACTCTTTTTGCCTATCCTGAGGTTTTTCACCTTTTGCAGAATCAATTATCTTATTAAGAATGGTGTCCTGCCTGATAAATATATCATGTGGTGATTTTAATTCATGCTTAAGACTTACATAATTCCTTACTTTTCTTTTAATACATACATCAGTAACAATACCCTCCTGGTTTTCAGCATCAGCTCTTGGAAGGTTTGCCTGGTCAGGATCTCCATTGGGATTTCCGTCTTTAACATCATATAAATAAACAAAATCATATCTGTTTTTAATTGGATTACTCATGTTTTATCTCCTTGTTATTATAGTTTTATCAATTTTTTTTACTGCCGGTGCTTCGATACGGGCTAACGCCCTACTCAGCAACCGGCATACTTCCCGCGATGACCCTGCCACTCCGACTACAGCAACTTTCTCCGGTTGCTGAGTAGCCGATACTATGTACATGTATCAAAATAAGTCTATCGGCGTATCGAAGCACCGGAATGACCATCATTCCACATCCTCCACTGCATCTTTTAATTCCTTATTCTGTTTTGCCCTGCTATAAGTATCCTGCTTCTGATGATAATAACCTATTGCAAACTGCCCCTGCTCTTCTAATGAGAATACAGCAGGAAACTCATTGATCTTACAGAATAATTCAGCCAGCTCTTTATCAAGAATTACCGCAAGTCCAGCTTTCTCGCCTTTAAGCTTGGTTAGATGATTTTGCGACATTCTCATCAATCTCCCGAATGCAGGGGATGGATTTGTTGAAGCAAAAGAAAAAAATCTCTCTCTTATCCCTGCATTAATATCCTTACCGAGTGCTGCCCGCTGAATACTCTCAAGCACAGCGAAAATTCTTCCGCATACATATGCATTAGCAGTATTTTCATGATCCAGATTTTCTTTTATCATAAAACCTCCCTTATTATTTCTGTTTAATATCAGGCGTATTAGCGCCGCTCTTTCAGGGGTTATACTCTCCCTGCCTTTTTTATTTTCATCATTGTCCATAATCCTTACTCGTTTTAAAACTGATGTTAATATCCATAAAGGTGGTGAAGTGTTTTTTAATGCAGCATTCCATAAGTGAACTGCAATCCTCGAAGAAGTTGTTTCATTTTTATTTTTCTCATTTTGTGCGGCATTAACAAGCCTGTATAACGGTGCATGATATATTTCACCCCAGGCATCGATTCTTATATCTTTAAACCACCAGGCTATTGACTTTTTTAAATCGCCAAGACTAATTTCAATCCAGTCTCTTACCGCAATACGGGCAGCAGCGCCGGATAATGTACATGAATAAAAATAATCTGAATCTATATGGCGCGCTTTACCTGAAGTTACTGAATCTATTAACACTGATATTTCTTTAGGGTCCGGATTATCGAAAAGGTCAAGTTCGCTGCATTTTTGATTGTTTTTTGTCCAGAATATAAATGCTGTATCAGTTAAATTAAAATTTTTTCTCTGACTATAAACAAACCTATCTTTTGTTTTCCCATTTTTTTCAGCGACTTGAATATACTGACCGTCTGTCATTAACCAATTCAATCCTTCAGTATAATTTTTTATGCAATGAGTACATATTGATGCATTATCATTTCCTGATAGACTATAAGATTCAAAAGCATCAGCATTATAAGTAACCAATGCACATCCACTAGTTTGACCATCGGGTACTCTTTTAATGACACCGTGTGTTGCTATATTGTTTATACGGTAATCAGTACTTCCGCATAATGAACATTTTTGATCATTAGCTCCTTTCCTAATTATTTCAGACTTTTCATAATTATCTATAACTGCTTTCAATAAAGCTTCATCTTCATTTATAATATTATCATCTCCATCAATAAGAAAACCTATATTACCATCAGCTATCAGTTTTGATTGGAAGAGCTTATCAAATTCATAATAAGCCTTATCTATTCCAATTTCCGGATTATTATAAAAACTAAATACAGGCATTAGAATAGGTAATGTGTAATTATTAAGTTTATTGATAAATTCTTTGTGACATTCTATACTTCTTTTATTATTTTTAGGATAACCTATAACATATTGAGCTTTATCAACAAGTAATCGCGGGACTATACCACTAGTCCGACCTTTATCTTCTGTTCTTATAACATCTTCAATTATAGTTTTTCTCTCTGTCGGATAAATATTTTTAAAAGAACCATCCTTCGATATTGATATTATCAAATCTAAATTATCTATTATTAATGCGTCGTGAACTATTCGTCCATTTGCAACTTCTCTTCTCTTTTTTTTACCAAATTCACAGAGTTCCCTGATCATTATATTACCCCCATCTCAAATTCAGCATCTTCAATCTGCTTAAATTCATAGAGATAAGCGCTCACTTCCGAATCTGCAGGCGGCTGTATATGGCTCGATTTCATCATCCTGTCATTTTCAGGAACTTCACAATTCAACACTCCATTCTCAACAGAAACATCATAAAAGAATAATGGAGATGGTTTCCCTGTTTCATCATAGAATATATCAAAGAGCATACTGCCTACAGGTATAGGTTCTATAATTGAAACTTCATTACCATCCAGCTCCATAAATTCAGCATAAAACTCTCTTGTTCCCAGATAGGGCCTGCGATAGCATTGCCCCTTCTTTACCCTGCGTCTGAACATCTCAACATATTTTTTGGGAGGATTATTATCTGATTTTTCTTTCTGATAAACTGAGGCTTCAATTATATATGAAACATCTTTTAATACAATGCTGTTTCTCTGGGCTCTCTTATCTTCAATAACGATAGGATTTCTACCCTGTTTTGAATTGATTTCATTTCTCTTCACTGAAAAAAACTTAACCGGGTTTAGCACTATGATTCTTCTAACATACCATTGGAATTCCGGTTTCCATAAAATAGAATCAAGAATACCTCTTGCTGCTGAAGGTGTCATGCAAGGATAAGTCATCCTCTCAACTTTTAAATCAGGACGGGTGAAGCATGCAAATTCACCTGTGACTTTAACTCTTACTATCTCTTTATCTAACATGAATCCTCCTTATATATCGCCTTACGCTTCGATACGGGCAAAGCCCTACTCAGTGACCGGCGAACTTTTACTATCAAACACTACCTGGAACAGATTCCTCCGGTTGCTGAGTAGCCGGCATCACATTCCGGCATTACTTAAAATTTACCCGCGTATCGAAGCACCGGCGAATCTTTTCTATCAAACACTATCCAGAACAAGTTCCTCCGATTGCTGAGTAGAGCAACAACTCGTATCGAAGCACCGCTCATACTATTCCCTCTTCCAAATCTTCTTCGCAAGCTCAGGCAACAGATCATTTCTGCCATCCATCAATGCCTCTTTCTTTTTCCTTGTCCAGCCCTGCACCTGCTTCTCTCTGTAAAACGCTTCATCAATTCTTTCATAGTATTCATAATAAACCAATTCAACAGGCAATCTTCTTGCAGTGTAATTAGCACCTCTGCCGGAATTATGCTCTTCAAGTCTCTGCTCAATATGCCAGGTACTCCCTGTATAATATGAGCTGTCATCACATCTTAGAATATACATGTATGGCATAATTTTAGCCTCTATACCACAAAGCTATCAGAACTTACAGGATCAACTGAAATGCCTGTAAATTCATCATACCCGCCATACCAGACAGATATCCCATTACTGGTTTCCACTATAGAATTACTGTTTTCTCTAATAAAGTTTTCATAAACCTGTACAATATAGATCTGCATCTTCCTGTAATCATCCCGCGATAAAAATGGTTTACCGCTTACATAATCTACGAGTTCCCTGCTTGATTCATCATAATTATAAACAACAAGACCTCTTGTTTTGTTATCGATAATCCTGTAGCTCCGGCTAACTGTTTCAAAATCAAAATTCTCCCTGGCTTTATTTATATTTCTTTTATCAGCATCCACAAATAGACCAACAAGTTTCCTGTAATAACTCTCATAAAAATTATGTTCATACAGATTCTGCTGATTATCTTTAATTAGTTCCATTGCATATTCTGAAGCTGTTTTGTACTGTTTATCAGGCATTCTGGATTCAATCAGTCTGAAAAGATAAACATTCCCATACTCTTCCATCCTGTTTTCCCTGTTGCATCTCCCTGCTGATTGTATTATAGATTCCAGCGGAGCAGCTTCCCGCATTACACAGGGAAAATCAAAATCGACTCCAGCTTCAATAAGCTGTGTTGATGAAACCAGAATTTTTTTTCTATTGATTAAATCTTCACGAATATCTTTAATTACTTTCTTTCTATGAACAGGACACATCCCTGTTGAAAGATGGTATCTCTTTTCCCAGATGCCGGATCTCCCGGAATAATCAAAAAACTCCCTTGCGGATTTCTTTGTATTAAACACTGCAAGAATGGAGGAGTTTTCTGTTTCTGCTATATCAAGTATTTCAGCATAATCTACAGGTTCAAAAGTATTTACAATATGATATGTTACACGACGCGTTTGATTAAACAATTCAGCGGGATTTTTAACAAGAGATATGATTGATCCAATTCCTTTAAATCTATCTCTTTTTTCAAAGGCTGGTAATGTTGCCGTACAGAATAAAAAAGAAGTATTCATTACAGACTTAATGTTCTCAAGTATTGTCAAAGTCGGCTCAATTATATCTTTTGGTAAGGATTGAACTTCATCAAAAACAACAACAGATTCTGCGATATTATGAATCTTTCTACATTTAGATGGTTTATTACTGAATATCGATTCAAAGAACTGCACAGTTGTTGTTACAATAATCGGGAAATCCCAGTTTTCACATGCAAGCCGTTTAATATACTGGGCATCCGATATATTTTCTGTAATCTCCAGTTCTTCTCCAAGACCGGAATGATGTTCAAGTATATATTCATCTCCAAAAATCTCTTCGAGTATATAAGAAGTTTGATCTATAATATTTATGAATGGGAGAACTATAATTATTCTTTTCAAACAATTTTTCTCGGCATGTTTTAAAGCCCATGCTACTGATGATAAAGTCTTCCCCATCCCTGTCGGCAGATTCATTGAATAAAATCCAACAGGCATCTCTGCTTTGGAAACAGCATATTCACGGACTTCATTTCTAAGTTTATTCAGTTCTCCATCCTTTGATTTGCTATTTATGGAAAACTGAAGTTTATTAATAAATTCATCATAATCAAGGTTTTGTTTTATTCTTTGATCTGATATTTCAGGACTGCAATTTTTTTCTGTATCAAGCCAGTCAGCATCGGTAAGGGAACTGAATAAGTATCTTATGAACAATTCCCTCTCATGTTTATTTTCAAAAACAGGGGAATTTCTTTTGAATAAATTTTCATCTATTCCGGTATCTGAATAAAAAGTTCTGATAACTTCATCAAAATTTTCGACTTCAAGTTTATGATATGGAGTAACATCATTTTTCCAATCAGCTCTATCCGGTAATCCTTTATGATGCCCGTCAATTGCAAAAGACATCTCCTGCTTATTCAAAATCAATGAATAACCGGCACCAAATGAAGCATGTGGAACACTCCCTCTTCTGCCTCCATTTTTCAAATAATCCTGAAAACGCGGCTGATATTTTCCAAGGTCATGAATATATCCGGTCGCAAAAAAAATCTGTTTATACTCTTCTTTGCATGCAAATGAAGACATCATTTCTCCAGTATCTTTTAAATGCGAATAGAGGGTATGCCACTCATTTTCCTCTTTCCCTTCAATTGTATGTGCAAAATACTTCATTAAGTCCTGCCATATAAAAAATTTATAATATCCTTTTATCTCCCCCTCTCCCCTTCAGTTTTTCCCAATCCGGGAGAGGGGGATTAAGGGGGTGAGGGGCTTTTACAACCGGAATATCCCATTTTCACTATACAATTTATATTATAAATGTCGGTTCAAAACCGCTCTAAAATAATCATAAAACCTGAATACCAAACACTCAACCCGCACTTGACAACCATACCACACACTCCCCCCAAAACATAGACCTCCCGGGTCGATGTCAGAAGTTTTTCTAAAATTTTACTCTAAAAAGTTACATCGCATCCCGCAATCCTGTGCAACAACTCACATATCCAAAAAAAACTGAATTTTTTTGATAATTTAGAGCATAAAACTTAAAAAAACACTTGATAATGAGACATAAACACTAAAAACATACTCATGTCTGCACTATAAAGACATGAAAATAAAAATATAAGGAGGATTATAATGTCCAGGACATTATATGAACAGGAAATTGCAGCTATCAGGTCTATACCGGATGATGCAATTCAGAAAGAAAAAGGGATTCCTGTGCTGATATACATCCAGGAAGCCGAAAACCTCTACAGCTGGTGTCAGGATGATAAGGAGACACTCACAGCCAGAGGGCTTAAATGGTCTCACGTTGAAAACATCCCTGTACGTGCAGGAGCACTGAGAGAAGCGGAATCAAGATGGCTGGCAGCAAAAAACACTCATGAGAATTCAGAAAAAATCTGGCTCAAAGAAGCCCCGGATGCACTGGTACTAAGGGATGAACTTCTCTGCGCAATGAAATTCGCGTATAGAAAAGATTCTTATTTCAGGGGAAAACTTGCACCTTTTAAAACAGGGGGCACATATCCGAGGATGATACAAAATCTTAATGACCTTGCTGTTATTGCACGGGAAAATACCGAACCTCTGACAGAAATTAATTACGACCTGGCAAACCTTGAGCTTGCGGCCTCAACCTCCGCAAAAATGGCCGGGCTTCTTGCCAATGTTATTAAAGAGCGAAAACACTGTAACTCTGTCTCTAAAATACGGGATCAGGCATTCACGCACCTGAAAGAATCAGTTGATGAAGTGCGCAGTTATGGGCGGTATGTATTTAAAAAAGATGAGTCAAAATATAAGATGTACACATGCGAATACAGCAGGCAGATTAGAAAAAAGCAGTCTGCTAAAAAAAAGGCGGAACCCGTGCCTGAAACTGTAGAATAATTACAATACAATTAATCCGGGGTTGTCTAAAAAGTCAGGTTTTCCTGTTTTTGTCATTCCGGTTTCACCCCAAGAGTGCTTCTTCGCTGCGCTCAGGGCGTGCACACTTCAGTTCGTGGAGCAAACATGATGTTTGCCTGCCGGCATAGAACAGGATGTTCTAATAAAGCCGGCCAAATGCCGGTATCTCATAGATTAATATTATGAGATACCGGCATTCCACTGCGTTACAGCCGGTATGACAAACAAAATACTTTTAGGTCAGCCCCGGATTTTTTATGACATCATTCCAATCAATCTTCATATATACAACAAATTCATCCGTGAAGCATATATACCCTACATGAGGCATATATGCTGTTCATGAAGCGCATATACAGCGACCTGAGCCGTATACGCTCCGATCTAAGCCGTATATGTGCTGATCTGAAGCGTATATACTGCAATATGATGCGTATACGAAGCGATCTGAAGAGTATATAGGGTAATCTTGTGCGTATATGAGGCGATCTGAGCCGTATATGCGGCACCATGATGCGAATATGCCGCTCATGAGGCGACAATACCGCACATTATGCGTATATGCTATTCATGAGCCGATTCCCCCATCCTCATACTAAAGTACTATTGAAGTTTTTCTCAATGCATGATAAATATTAACTCATAAAAACATGAATTTATACATCTTATAATGGTTCTTTTCCCGCTTTTATGGACAGACCTGCCTGTAAGAGCGGGAAAAGCATATTGACATAAATAAAAAAAATATATACCTATACCCATTATGCTTAAATCAAAAACCAGAGTATTCCTTGTTGACGACCACGAGATGATCCTCCCGGGGCTTAAAATCGCTGTTGAATCAATGGAAAAATTCACCGTAATAGGGACAGCAACTGACGGCCTCACTGCTTTCAACAGCATCATGGAACTCTCACCTGACATAGCGGTACTGGACCTCTCCATACCTGTGCTGAACGGATTTGAAATCACGCGCAAGCTCAGGGAGAAAAAAAGTCCGGTAAAGATTATAATCCTGACATCCTATTCCGAGGATAAATATATCCGTGAAGCAATGGAGCTTAAGGTTGACGGATACCTTTTGAAGGAGAATTCCTCACGTGAGCTTGTACAGGCTCTTGATACTGTTGCCGCGGGATCAAAATATATAACCCCGAAGGTCATGGCAAAACTCACAAACAGCGCCTATACCGGCAGGAAGAATGATTCGTCCATACTTGCAGCAGATTCACTGACAGAAAAGGAATATGAAGTGCTCAAACTTGTTTCTGAAGGTAAAAGGGGGAGAGAGATATGCAGCATACTTAATATCTCTGAATCAACACTTAAAACACACAAGTCTCACCTGATGCAGAAACTCAATGTTTCATCAGTTAATGAACTGATGCTCTATGCTTTAAAGAACAACATCTTCAGCTGAACCGGCTGTCTCCCCGGCATAAACAGGAATCTCTATTATAAACTCCGCACCCTCTCCCGTATTGCGGGCTTCAATTCTACCGTTGAATCTCTGTTCAATTATAATTTTTGAGATATAGAGCCCCAGCCCTGTGCCTGTTTTCTTGGATGTGCGGAACTTGTCAAAAACTCCGGAAGGGGTTTCCAGCTTTATACCGCCGGCATTATCTTTAATCCGCACAAAGTTTATGCCGCTTTTCCGGTCAACTGTGATGGAGAGTCTCCTTTCAGCAACACCCCTTTCATTAAACTCGTCTATTGAATTCTTGATTATATTCACCACCACCTGTTCAAGTTCGTTGGAGAGCCCCTCCAGCACCGGATCTCCGATATAGTCCCTTTCAATAGTAACGCTGTTTATTGTAATAAAATCGTGCATCAGGGAAATGGTATCCTCCACAGCCCTTTTAATGGAAAATAGTTCAGCTTCGCCAGCCGGCTTTATAAAGTTATTAAAATTATTAAAGGTGTTGAACATCGCTATTACAAATGAATCTATCTTATCAAGATATTCCCCCGCAGCATCTTTATTAAATTCATCATTACTGTTTAAAAGATTTTTAAGCGCTTCAGTGTAGAGGGATATTGCATAAATATTCTGTTTCCACTGATGCCCGATGAAGCCTAACATCTCACCCATGGCAGCCTGCCTCGCGCTGATTGTAAGCATGTCATCCTTCTGCTGCATATCCTTTATTGATGATTTCACCCTCTCTTCGAGGTTAAGGTTCATATCCGTAATCTTCCGGTTCTGCTGCGATATCTCCATGTTCTGGCGTTTAAGCTCGTCTGTTTTTTCAGCCACCATAAGTTCAAGGTGTTTATTAAGCACTGTGAGTTCAGCGTTGCTTTGACTGAGGGCCTCTGTTAGTTCACGGTTTCTCTTATACTGAACATTGATATTCCTCCCTATAATTATAGACTGGATTATACAGAATAAAACAATCTCAGCGGGGCCCACTATATTAAACCTGGTCATTGATAACCTGAAAATTTTACCTGAAAATAATAACGGTACAAGAAGAAGAAACGAAACAACCAGCAGCCCGGAATTTTTCTTTTTATTATAAAAGGCGTGAATTGAAATTCCGAGAAAATACGCTATTGAAAAAAGGTAAAGTACTGTTATAATATAATACAGAAAATCGTAATTCCCCGAGGGCCTGATAATAATTAAAATGCAGCATATAACAGCAGCCGCTGAATATAGAAATAATACTACTCTGCTGCTGTACTCCCGGAACATCATAGTAAAAAATCTGTAATAAAAATAAACAGCTGCCAGCCATGACATATAGCTGATCATTTCAATTTTATCCCGGGTTACTCCAAGCCTCCCCAGAAGTGACGAACCCCCTGCCGTTGAATGAAAAAAAGCGGCAAGGCATACAAGGGCGAAAAAAAGATAAAGCTTTCCTCTTCGTAAAACAATAAAGAGAACCATGTTGTATATGCACATTATCAGAAGCCAGCCAGTGAGTATCATCTCAATCGCTGTCATTAATTCAACGTACCTGGATATTCCCGCTGCATAACCTATTAGCAGCGGCTCATTAATACCTTTACGGACGAACCGGCAACCTGACGCGTGAATAACAATTTCAAGTGACCCGTTATTCACAGGAGCCTCTGTTACCACGGGATAATTCTTTATAATCTCAGCTGATTCAATTGCTGTTCCCGCTGTTCCATTGCTGAAGATCATTCTGCCATTGCAGTATAAATTGACAGCCATGTCAAAAGCGGGGATGCGCATCATTATGATTTCACCCGGTTTATGAGGGATATCTACTTTAAGCCTGTATGTAGAAAGGCAGTAACCAGGTTTTCTGATGCTGTCGAATAGAGACCTGCTGAAATATTTTCTGTAATCTGAGTATTCCCTCTGTTTCAGAACTTCAGCAGAATTAAAATCTTCACCGGGATACAACTTCTCCCTGTAAAACTCCCAGGGCCCTGAAAGCTCAATAACACCGCCATCATCCAGCATCCCCTGCCTGACAATGCCGTCAGGGGGGATAACGGATCTTTTAAAGCAGCCTGTAGAGAATGCTATAGCTGTCAGCAGAAGAATTATCAGAATGCAGGATTTATTATTCATATACTGCTGAATATTAAAACATGCACAGGGATTAATCCAGCATTTTTTATGAGTTACATAAACGCAGTGAATAAACTAAAATGTGCTTTCTGAATCAGATGCCTTGCCCCCTCCGGGGGTGCGGGGTCCGATAAGTTACAGAGAGTGCGTTAAATGTCACGCAGGATAATAAACTCCCCCGTCCTCACGGACTAAACCCTCTTCAATAAGAATGGCAAGGTTTTCAGCAATCATATGCTCTTCGAAGTAGGCCTGAATTTTTAAATCGAAAAACCTGTTTTTATAGAAAGGTGATACTTCAACAAGTTCCGCGAGTGTTTTCCCTGAGTTAAGCGATGCCAGGACTTCATTCCTCTGGCGGTGAAAAGCTGAGAGAAACGCCTCAAAGCGCCCTGTCGCGTTACCCTCGTGCACTGGCTTGTGAGAAGAGCATACACGTTTATAAGGGAGAGCCATTACTCTTCTCACGCTTTCGATGAATGGTTTAATTTTACCCTCGGGGTTCCCGTACCAGGGGCCGAACCCTGTGAAGTCTATATCTGTTGAAAAGAGTGTGCCTGTGTTATGCTCAAAAAAACAGTAGTGATCATCAAGATGACC
>ERZ795057.3008-NODE-3008-length-11982-cov-6.731282_pt1 | contig 11982 bp, 10 predicted proteins | sample MGYA00375141_ERZ795057 | MGnify/ENA primary metagenome ERZ795057 (study PRJEB30186, sample SAMN05720163) | activated sludge metagenome | isolation source: Anaerobic digester | place: Hong Kong | collected 2015-01-26 ... | reverse complement strand
AACGCTGCCAATGTAGCAGACTCGATCAAAAATCAATTGGAAATAGAATACCCGGATTATAAACAAATGATGGTGGAAATAACCCCATATCCCAAAACAGAAAAAATGGAACAATTTATGGCAAGGCTGGCTGTACAATGTATCTCAGCAGGGCTCAGAAGACATGCCGGACGGATCAGGTACATTTACGGCCCCGCTGGAAGGCAAAAAATTGCTGAAGGCAAGGACTTAACAGCCGTAAAAGCAATCGTCGGCACCGGTGGCATCCTCACCCGTTCACCGTTTGCAGATGAAGTGTTGTCAATTTCCAGAATCCTTTCGAAAAGACATGTCAATGAGTTACTTCCCTCAGATGACATTAAGCTATATCGTGATAACCACTATATCTTTGCGCCGATTGGTGCCATTTCAAAAATCGATTTGGACACTGCAATTTGTTTATTGAAGTCCGATATAAAGTCCCTGTAATGCGAATGTTTAACAAGCGGATAACAGCTGAAAACAAAAGAAACAAATTAATTTTTCGTCTAATGCAACAGGAGGTAGTTAATTATGGATAAGATTATTTATTTAGATCATTATAGAACAACAAGAACTTCCCCTTATGTGTTGGAAAAAATGAGGCCTTATCTGGAAGAGCTGTTTTATATGCCAGTAGCCTTTACACAGATGGGTACGGATATTGCCGAAGCCATTGAAGAAGCATCGGAAAGAATCAAGAAAGCATTGAATGCTCCCAACAGTGAACTCATTTACACATCCGGCGGTACTCAGGCGAATAACATGGTGATTCACGGGATCATGCGAGATCAGGAACCTGAACAAACCGGTATGATCACTTCAGTTATTGATCACCCTTCAATCAATAATGCCTTTGATTACTACCGAAAAAAGGGGTTTGAGGTAAAAAAAGTAAAAGTAGATGAGTACGGTTTTTGGAAAACCGATCAACTGGAAGCAGCCCTTAACGATAATTCAAAACTGGTCAGCATCACACTGGTCAATCATACCATCGGAACCATTCAACGATACAATGAGTTGAAAAAGATCATTCGTGAAAGAAATCCAAAAACACTCATCCATTTGGATATTTCAATGGCGTTAATGACACAGGAGATTGATTTTGAAGCCTTGGATGCCGATTTTCTGACCCTCAGTTCTCACAAGATATACGGACCTAAGGGTATTGGACTGATTGTGTCAAAAAGGCCTGTAAAGTTGAAACCGATTTTTTTCGGGACTGTCGTCACGAGTCCTTTTTCTCCGGGAGCTGAAAATGTGGCAGCTATTGTAGGTCTTTCATATGCCATTGAAGAAGCGGTTAAAAACAGAATCGAACACCATAACAATATGAAGACACTTCAAAAATATCTGATGAATCAGATTGAAATGAAAATTGACCTGGTTGAATTAAACGGTCCCGTTGATGAAAGGGCATCGGATAATATTAACTATTCTTTCAGACATATTGAAGGAGAATCGATCATGATGTTTTTGGATTTTGACTCAATTGTCGTTGCCACAGGTTCCGCATGTGCTTCCAGCGATTTAAAAGTTAATTACATTTTAAGCGCCATTGGCAGAGATCACGAGATGGCCCATGGCTCTTTAAGAATAACCCCGGGGATTGACACGACAAAAGAGGATTTGGATATTTTCGTCGAAAAGCTCGTTCCCATTGTTGAACGTCTTCGTGCTCAAAGCACGATTAGATGATTCGAAAAAAACAAGATAAATGAAGAGGTGAACAATATGGCAGTAATTAAATATACCAAAGAAGTTATTGAGCATTTTAAAAATCCCAAAAACGTAGGTGAAATTGAGAATCCTGATGGTGGCGCCACTGTTGGAAGTCCGGCATGTGGAGATCAGGTTACCGTTTCATTGAAGATTAAAGACAATAGAATCGAGGATATTAAGTTCCTTTCTTACGGTTGTGCATCCAATATCGCAACCGGTTCGATTGTAACCGAATTGGCCAAGGGGAAAAGTGTGGATGAGGCTAAAAAAATGACTTGGAAGGACGCAGTAGATGAATTAGGTGGATTACCGCCGGTCAAAGTTCATTGTTCGGTTCTTGCCGTTGATGGTTTAAAAGCGGCAATACAGGATTATGAAGAAAAAAAGCTTGGGATCAAACATGAAAGGAAGATTGACGAGCAAAGCATCATCGAAAAACTCAAATCTGTCATCTATCCAAAAACAGGCCATAATATCATCGATGAAAAACTGGTCAAGTATTTAAAATATGAGAATGGTAAGGTTGAAATTGAAATATCTTTCGATGAAACAGATGTCTATAAGCAAAATGTTCTGGAAGAAATAGACGAACATCTACATGAAATAGACGGCGTGGAGGAGATTGATGTGAAAGTGGTTGAATACTGATGAGAGTGTATTTGGACCATGCTGCTACCACCCCGCTTCTTCCAGAGATCGTCACTTATTATGCCGATGTGCTGAGCGAGTACCCGGGAAATGCCTCAAGTCTTCATTATGAAGGACAGCATTCCAGACAGCTATATAATTGGGCCAAACAAACCATTGCCGACTGTATCCATGTTGATTACGATGAGATCATATTTACATCCGGGGGAACTGAAGCTGATAACATGGCGTTATTTGGCTGTTTAAAAGCAATAAAAAACAGCCATCCCGAAAGGAAAAAGGTTATTACCAGTTCCATTGAACACGAAGCAGTCATCGAATCGGTTAAAGCACTGGGAAAGATGGGATATGAAATTGTTTTTGCTCCTGTCAGCGCCAATGGTATTGTCGAGATCGACTATTTGAAGCAGCAAATCGATGAGAAAACTGCCATTTGTTCCATCATGTTTGCAAACAACGAAGTGGGAACAATTCAACCCATTCGGCAAATCTCAACACTATGCCAGAAAGCTGGATGTTTTTTTCACACAGATGCCGTTCAAGCTATGGGAAAGGTTGAACAGGATGTCAATGAGTTAGGTGTAGATATGCTCAGTGCCAGTGCTCATAAATTTTACGGCCCCAAGGGGGTTGGGTTCCTTTATATAAAAAAAGGCACGCCATTGGAACCGGTTTTTTACGGCGGCGGACATGAAGGCGGGTTGAGGTCGGGGACTGAAAACGTTCCCGGGGTAGCAGCCATGGCAAAAGCCCTGAAAATAGTAACTGGAAAGATTGAAGAAAAAAGGATGCAGTATCAAAAATGGACTGATCAAATATTAAACACTTGTAAACAAATCCAGGGGGTCCAACTCAACGGAGACCCTGACAAAAGAACACCGGGTTCACTCAGCTTGAGCTTTTCGGGCATCAATGGAGAAGCCTTGATGGGAATGCTCAGTATGGATGAGATCGCCGTTTCTACCGCATCAGCTTGCAGATCCCATTCGCATTCCAAGGGAGGCTCCCATGTTCTTACAGCGATGAATTGCCCCCTTGAATTTATCAACGGCACAATCAGAGTTGTACTGGGGTGGGATAACACCGATGAGCAAATTGACTATTTTTGTGATAAACTGATGGAAAAAGTCACATTGCTAAGGAGGCTGTCTAATGGCTGAAAGATATTCGCAAGAGCTAATGAAGCATTTCACCGATCCTCAAAATATCGGCAAGATAGACAACAGCACACTAGCTGCAACGGGTTTTAACGAAAGCGACGGGGACGGGGTTAAATTTTATCTAAAAATTGAAGGCAACATCCTCCAGGATGTCAAATATACGATTAAGGGGTGTCCCAGAGCTATAGCCGCAAGCAGCTTGACTTCTCAACTGATTAAAGGGAAACGGATCAGCGAGATCATGGAATTGGATGAACAACGAATCTTTGAAGAACTGGGTATAGATCAATCATTCACTTGCATTTCCATGCCTTTAGAGGCTGTCAAAAAGGCCTTAAAAGAATATACACAATCCAATCAAAAAGAATAAGTTGGTGGTTTTTTGAAAAGGGTCAGTTCTAAACGGATGGGAACAGAACCGATTATTCCCTTGATGTTTAAACTAGCTTTTCCAGCGATGATAGGGATGTCAATTCAAGCTCTGTACAATGTTGTGGATAGTATGTATGTGGGAAGAATCAGCGAGGAATCTTTATCAGCTCTTTCTATTGCTTTTCCGGTGCAAATGGTTCTCATTGCTTTAGGCGCCGGTACCGGTATCGGGGTCACGTCGTTTATTTCCAGAAGACTAGGCGCTCATAAGAATAAAGATGCAACACTTGCTGCAGAAAATGCTCTTTTTTTGGGTATTCTGTATTGGATTGTCGTTGCCTTGGTTGGATATTTCTTTTCTGATCAGATTATCATGCTATTTTCCGATCAAGCGGTATTGATACAGCCAGCTAGTGAATATATTAGCATTATTATGATCGGCTCCATCTTTATCTTCTTCTCGATGATATCAAATAACATTATTCGAGGTGAGGGAAATACTTTCACGCCAATGATTGCTTTGATCATTGGCGCTGTTGTGAATATCGTCTTGGATCCTTTTCTTATTTTTGGCTGGTGGATCTTTCCTGAAATGGGTGTTCGTGGGGCAGCACTTGCAACGGTAATTGCCAGGGCGGTTAGCTCGGTATTTTTACTGTACGGATTACAAGCCAAAACGGTTGACATGAATCTTTCCTTAAAGAATTTCAAAATCAATCTCCCGATCATTAAAGAAATATACAGAGTCGGACTCCCCGGTATTTTTATGCAGATGATTGGGAGTGTTACCATTGCATTGATCAACATCATTGCAGGAAATTTTCACATTTACGCCATCGCAGTCATCGGCATCTTCTTCAGACTGCAATCATTCATTTTGATGCCTGTATTCGGTTTAGGACAGGGGTTTATGCCTATTATGGGCTATAATTTCGGGGCAGGAAATATCAACCGAATGAAAAACACCTTGACATTGGGAATGATTATCTCAACTGTTTTAACTACGATCGGTTTTGTTTTGTTCACTTTTTTCCCAGCTCAACTGATCAGCTTATTCAACGACAATCCTGAGATGATCCAGATTGGTCAAGATATCCTATCTCGAATCGGTCTTTCTTTTCCCATCATCGGCATATCTGTGATTGGTTCACTGACATTTCAAGCGTTGGGAAAGGGTTTAAACAGTTTTCTGATCTCATTCCTCCGCCAAATTGGCATATTATTGCCCGTCATGTATTGGCTGAGCAAAGTAACCACATTTGAGAATATTTGGTATGCCTTTCCCCTTTCAGAATTCAGTGTGGCTGTCATCATGTACGTCTGGTTGTATTTTTTCATGAAAAAAACTTATGCAACCATTGAAGAAAGGAATAAAATAACCCTCGGCGAAATGCCAATCCGTTAGGGAACACCTATGAAAACTGAGCGATTAGTCAGCATGATTTTCCTCCTGATGAAGAAGAAGAAAATCAGTGCCAGGGAACTGGCTGATTATTATGATTGCTCGGTAAGAACCATTTACCGAGATATGGAAACCCTTGAAAATGCTGGTGTTCCAATCGTCTCTTACAGAGGTACAGAAGGTGGTTTTGAATTAATTGAAGGGTATCGAATTGAAAAACCCTTTTTATCTTCACAAGAGGCTTCCATGGTTCTTGGACTGCTTCAGGGGATTAGTCAAGTGGTTGATGATGTCGAAATTGAAAGCATTTCAACGAAAATGGATGGCGCAAATGCCACATTTTCCAACCTTTATTTTGATATGAGGGGTTGGGGTATGAGCGATGATTTCAGAGAAAAAGCCAATTGCTGTAATCAAGCCATCTCCCATCATAAAGCCCTTTTCATCGAATACTTTAACAGTTATCTTCATTCCACCACCAGAAAAATATATCCGCTAAAAATCATAATCAAAGGTTCCCAATGGTATCTACACGCTTTTTGCACTTTGAAAAGTAATTATCGGTTATTTAAAATAACGAGAATCAAGTCCCTTCAAATCACAGATGAACTGTTTGACCCAAGCGATTATCATTTGATCCCCAAACAGGAAAATGAATGGGCAGGCGATTCAGAAACGCCTCTCATACTCAAATTTGATAAAAACATCTACTCTTCTTTTAAAGACTTTTTTTTGGAAGAAAACATCACTGAATACACGGGAGAACACTTTATTGTAAGTGTAAACTTTCCTATAGACAACTGGGTGAAAAGCCTGATTTTAAGTTTTGGCGAAATGGTGGAAGTCATTGAACCGGCATTTTTGAGAAAAGAAATAAAAGCAGCCGCACAAAAGATCGTCGATAAATATGACATAACCTGACAGGATAGGAGAATATAATAGTATTGGAACTCATGAAGAGTATTGAACGGGCTTTTTCACTTCATAGCAGAAAGAAGTCTTTCAAAATTCTTCCGGACCAAGAAGCCTGGATTTCATTCTTCTTAAAGAGAAAAAACTATGAGTTCTTAAAATTTCTGGAGGTTGAAAATTATGGAACAGTTAGTATGTCAGAGTTGTGGAATGCCCTTGAAAGAAGAGTTGTTTGGGACAGAAAAAGATGGGAGTCTTAATCAGGAATACTGCGTTTATTGCTACAAAGACGGCTCATTCACATCGGAATGCACTATGGAAGAAATGATCGAAACATGTGTTCCCTTTATGGAAGAACAAGGTATGAACAAAGAAGAGGCTCGAGCACTTCTTGAAAAGGAATTACCAAAGTTGAGGCGTTGGGGTCAAAAGGGACATTGACCTTGGGGTGTTTTTGCTTCAATAAAACTTCATGCTTCATTATAAGAGGGAGCTCCTATAGGTGCTCCCTCTTATAAAGTGACAACTAAAACTCAAATTTTCAAAACAAAAAAAGGATAAAAGACTATCGTGTCCTAGCAATACGAAAACCGTAATGCATGCTGATATTGGGGTTCAGATCACAAGGGTTGCCACTACGTTATGATTAAAATTTGAATACTCATTCCGTTATCTTGGTAATTTCTGTAAATCTTTCTTTTAAATCAGTGTATAAGCCTTTAAATTGTTCATATAATTTATCATAAATTGCATAATTTTCCGGATTCGGCTGGATGGTCTCTTTTATCTTTACCCATGTGGACAGCTCTTCCTCTTTGATGCCCGCCCCTTTTGCCGCCAACATAGCTGCGCCATAAGCACCACCTTCATCATTTTCAGGGACACTGACAGGCATTTTAAAATTGTCTGCAATGATGGAGCACCAAACTTTGTTTTTTGCACCGCCACCCACTGCACGGATAGTCTTGACTTCGGTTTTATCCTTTATCAGCTCAAAAGAATCCCTCAAACCAAATGTGACGCCTTCGATAACGGCTCTGATCACTTCTTCAGCGGTTGTTTTGGATGACAACCCAAACAAAACGCCTCTTGCATTAGGATCTCTTAAAGGGGTGCGTTCTCCGTTCAAATAAGGTAAAAACAGCAAACCACCGACACCCGGTTTAACTTTGGAAATCTTGTTTTCAAGTTCTTCAAAAGTCCAACGGATATTAAATGCTTTTAAAAACCAATTCAGTGAATGAGCTGCTGAAAGCATAACGCCCATGTAATATTTCTGATCCGGCAGAACATGATGGAAGAAATGGATTTTACCGTCAAAATCTGGCGCTCCCTTTTCAGTCGCAGTAAGAACCGTCCCTGAAGTGCCAATGCTGACCATGGTGTCTCCAGGCTTGGATATCCCAATCCCATAAGCAGCCACCGCATTATCTGCACCTCCCGACACGATGAGCGTATCCTTCCATCCCAATTCTTTTGTCAAGTCCTCTCTAAGCTTACCCCTGAAAGAATGAGATTCGAAAACAGGCGGCAAAATAGACGGATCAATAGCCAGCTTACCCAAAATCTCATGACTCCATCTCGAATCATGCACGTTAAAATACGCCGTTCCGGAGGCATCCGAAAAGTCTGTTCCATAATCGCCACCAAGTTTCATGCAGATATAATCCTTGGGCATCATGATTTTTTTTATTTTCTTGAATACGTCAGGTTCATTTTCTTTCACCCACAGTATCTTTCCCAAAGTAAATCCTTCCAGTATGGGATTGGCAATAAGTCCAATCACTGACTGTTCGCCACCTATTATGTTTGTTGCTTGTTTGCATTGGGCTGTGGTTCGCTGATCACACCAGAGGATAGCCTTTCTTAAGACTTGATCTTCTTTATCCAGCATCACCAGACTGTGCATTTGTCCGGAGAAACTGATAGCTTTGATTTTGTGTTTTTTTGAAACTTCCTTCAACATTGCCAAAACAGCCTTTAACCAGTCGTCCGGATCCTGCTGGGCCCATCCCGGTTTTGGTACGTCTAATTCCAGAGGTCTGTTGTATTGGTTTAACACCTTGCCTTTGTCGTTGACCACCAATGCCTTTATCCCGGTTGTCCCTACGTCGATTCCCAGAAACATAACTGACACCCCCGTTCGTTATATTAATTTTGTCAATCAAATATTACTGGTTAAATTATATCACATCATCACTTTCTAAAAAAGCAGTAACATTGCAACTTTCTCGGCTTTTCTGCATTTTTCCAGAGCTTTTCTTCTCGTTTTGTTTTCTTCATTATGCTTTTGAAGACATCTGAAGAGAGTATTTTAAGTCCATATATACAGAAATCACTAAAATTCCCGATTAAATTTAAGAAAATGGAATTATTTTAAAGATAATCAGGAATAATCAGTCATATTTCTTAGAATTCTGGTTTGATTTCGATTACTTTTATTGATACAATAAAATAAAGACACAACAAGTCTTATTCACAATAAAATCATCACTAAACAATAACGACAAAAAAAGAATCTGGAGGGGGAAAGGGAATGAGTGAGAATACTCAAAAGATACTTTCAAACAGATTGACATATGGCATGGTAGGCGGCGGTTCAGGCTCTTTTATTGGTCCAGTTCACAAAGCAGCCATTGCTATCGACCATTCAGCTGATTTAGTTTGTGGCAGTTTTTCGCATAACAAAGAAAAAAACCAGGTCACAGGTTTGGACTATCAGATTATATCTGATAGGATTTATGATGACTTTGAACAAATGGCAGAAGCCGAGGGCAACCGCTCAGATGGTATTGATTTTGTCGTAATAGTTGTTCCCAATAATCTTCATTATCAGTGTTCCAAGGTATTTTTAGAGCAGGGAATTAATGTTGTTTGTGATAAACCTCTTGCATTCACACCGGAAGAAGGTTATGAATTAATGCATCTGGCCACGAAAAAGGGACTTGAGTTCATGGTCACATACACTTACACCGGCTATCCAATGGTCAATGAGGCTAAAAATATCATTGCAGATGGCAAAATCGGGGATATCCGTATGGTGATGGCGGAGTATCTGCAGGGCTGGTTGGCTGATCGTGTTGAAGATACGGATAACAAACAGGCACAGTGGCGTGTTGATCCGGAAAGAGCCGGTTTGTCTTGTTGCGTTGGGGATATCGGAACGCATGTCGAGAATATGATCCATTATGTCACCGGACTTGAAATTGACAGACTTTCGGCTTCTTTGGATTCTTTTGTTGAAGGAAGAAAATTGGATGATAATGCCCGGATCAACATTGAATATAAGGGTGGAGCCAAGGGCATTTACTGGGCTTCTCAGATTGCCATCAGTGAGGAAAACGGCTTGAAATTCAGAATTTACGGTACAAAGGGAGCCCTTGAATGGGAACAGGAAAAGCCCAATGTTCTCATTTTCAAAAGCAAGGATTTACCGACACAGGTTTATACCCGAGGAAATGGTTATCTGAGCACCACGGCACAACAATTGACACGGATTCCTGCCGGACACCCGGAAGGGTATTTTGAAGCATTTGGCAACTTGTACAAAAATTATTGTAAAAAATTATCTGCAAAAAAAATTGGCGAAGAAATAGCAGAAAATGTTTTCTTTACTGATGTTACTGATGGAACCAGAGGCATCAAGTTTGTTCATGATTGTGTCAAAAGCTCAAATCAGGATGGGGTTTGGGTTGACGGTTCTTTTGACTACAAAAAACAATAAACGGGAGGTTTGATTATGAGACCTGTAACACTATTTACCGGCCAATGGGCTGATCTTCCATTTGAAAAGATCTGTGAAATGGCTGCTGGTTGGGGCTATGATGGATTGGAAATTGCCTGCTGGGGAGACCATATGAACATCGAAAAGGCGGCGGAAGACAAGACTTACTGCGAAGAAAAAAAATCTATCCTAGAAAAATACCATTTGAAAGTTTGGGCTATAGGTACACACATTATCGGTCAATGCGTCGGTGACAGATACGATGAACGCCTTGATGGATTTGCCCCATCATCTTTAGCCGGAAAACCGGAAGCTATACGTGAATGGGGAATTCAACAAATGACTTTAGCTCCAAAGGCTGCTAGAAATATGGGGTGTGATGTGGTTACGGGATTTACCGGCTCACCCATTTGGAAATTTTGGTATTCTTTTCCCCAGACGACTAAGGAAATGGTCCATCAGGGCTTTAAGCAAATTGTAGAACTTTGGACTCCCATATTGGATGCATTCGACAAAGAACATGTAAAATTTGCTTTGGAAGTCCACCCAACAGAAATTGCTTTTGACTATTACAGTACAAAACGTCTCCTGGAAGCGTTTGATTACCGGCCGGCATTTGGCATAAATTTCGACCCAAGCCATTTGATCTGGCAGGGTGTGTCCCCACACCTTTTCTTAAGAGACTTTGCTGATCGGGTTTATCACGTTCACATGAAGGATGCCGCTGTCCGACTGGATGGCCGATCTGGAATTCTGGGATCTCATATTGATTTTGGCGATAGTCGCAGAGGTTGGAATTTCAGGTCTTTAGGGCATGGTGATGTTCAATTTGAAGAAATCATCCGAGAATTGAATGCCATGGATTATCAGGGTCCTCTTTCGGTCGAATGGGAAGATTCCGGAATGGATAGAGAAGCAGGGGCAAAAGAGGCGTTAGCATTTGTAAGAAAGGTGGATTTTGTGCCTTCTAACATCTCTTTTGATGACTCAATGAAAAGTGATTGACAATTCGTAAAGGGGCTATGATGGCTGAAAAAATCCTTAAAATAAAAGGAGTCAGCAAAGAATTTTCAAAAGTCAGGGTATTAAACAATATTTCGGTAGAAGTTGAAAAAGGTGAGATTTTCGGCATTATCGGTGAAAACGGTGCCGGTAAATCCACCTTGATCAAAATGATCAGTGGCATATACGTACCAACTGAAGGGGAAATTTTCTTTGAGGAAAAACTAATTACTGAATTTAATCCCCAAAAAGCAAGAGAACTTGGAATAAGGCTGATCCCTCAAGAATTCAACCTGATCAATGAGTTAAACGTTTTCGAGAATATCTTTCTGGGAAAGGAGTTTAAGAAACACCTTCTTTTGAATAAAAAGAAGATGATCAGTAAAGCTGAAGAATTGCTTTTAATGCTCCATACAGAAATTAAACCCACAGATAAGATTCAAGAATTGAGTGTGGCAAAAAAGCAAATGATCGAAATTGCAAAGGCTTTGGCTTATGAAAGCAAGCTTTTGATTATGGATGAACCAACAACCGTGTTAACGGGATCTGAAATAGAGTTGCTATTTCAACTGATGAGAAGGTTAAAGGAAAAAGGTGTCACCATCATCTACATATCCCATAAATTAAAAGAGGTACGGGAGATTTGTGATCGGGTTATGGTTCTCAGAGATGGTGAGCAAATAGAAATTGAGGACACACAGCTTATGGATGAACATCAAATGGCAACATCCATGGTAGGCAGAGAACTCTCGCAAATCTTTCCGAAAAAAAACCAGCCTTCACCAGAAACGGTTTTAAAGGTTGAAAACCTTTGTGTAAAGGGTATTCTGGAAGATATCGGTTTTGATTTAAAAAAGGGAGAAATACTTGGTTTTTCAGGACTTGTTGGAGCTGGCCGTACGGAATTGGCTGAAACACTGATGGGTATACGCAAGAAACTTTCAGGTAAACTATTCATTCATGGAAAAGAAGTACACATTAAAAATCCATCGGATGCTGTGAAGCATCATTTTGCTTATTTA
>ERZ795057.3004-NODE-3004-length-11998-cov-13.916771_pt1 | contig 11998 bp, 10 predicted proteins | sample MGYA00375141_ERZ795057 | MGnify/ENA primary metagenome ERZ795057 (study PRJEB30186, sample SAMN05720163) | activated sludge metagenome | isolation source: Anaerobic digester | place: Hong Kong | collected 2015-01-26 ... | reverse complement strand
TGACGCCCGCCGACCGCGATGCCGCGCTGGCCCTCTGCGGCCGTGATCCGGCACGTCACCTCTTCGTCGCCGCCCGGATCGAGGAGTCGGCGCGCACTGGCTCTCTCTCGTCCGTGCTGGGCCATCGGGTGGACGGTGAACTCGATGCGATCTGTTGGGCCAATGCCAACATCGTTCCGGTCGAGACCGATGACTCGGCGCGAGCGGCGCTCGCCGAGAGGATGCGGCGCTGGCGTCCGAGTACCGCGTCGGTGCTGGGCCCACGAGAGGAGGTGCTCGACCTCTGGGACCGACTGGCGCGGCACTGGGGGCAACCGCGCGCCATTCGGGCCGAGCAACCGTTGATGACCACAAGGACCAGGCCCTCGGCACGGGGTCTGGAGATCGACCATCGGGTTCGGCCGGCCTGGGATTCCGAAGTCGATGCCGTGCTTCCGGCCGCGACGCACATGTTCACCCATGAGATCGGCTATCCGCCCTATGTCGGGTCGTCGCGGGCCTACCGCGCGGCCGTGGCTGGACTGATCGCCCGCCGGCACACCTTCGTGCTCGTCGAGCAGGGGGAGGTGATCTTCAAGACCGACATCGGGTCGCTCGCCCTCGGGTGTGCCCAGTTGCAGGGGGTGTGGCTCACCCCGAGGTTGCGGGGCCGGGGGCTCTCCGGGCCGCTGCTCGCGGCGGTTGTCGACCAGGTGCTCGACGGGCGGGTGGGTCCGGTGACCGAAGTCAGCCTCTACGTCAACGATTTCAACGTGGCGGCACTCGCCCTCTACGAGCGGATCGGTTTCACCACGGTGGGGACTTTCGCCACAGTCCTCCTCTAGAAGTTACCGGCTGGTAATATCGGAGCATGGTCAACCTTGTGTGGAGTGAACTCTCGCCGGACGACCTTGACGGGATCCGGGAGTTGGCCCGCGTCTGCCTGGCCGCGGACGGCGGGCTTCCGACCATGGCCGCGGACCCGAGCGTCCGGCGGTTCTATGACCACACGAACGGACTGGTCGGTCGCGACGCGACCGGGGACATCGTCGCCGTCGGTGCACTGGTTCGCGATCACGGCACGCACCTGACGGTGACCGGATTGGTCGATCCGTCCATTCGCGGCGCCGGGGTGGGAGAGGAGTTGCTCGCCTGGGGGCGATCCCGCAATCCGCTGGTTCCCTTGCACTTGACGGTCGAGAACGACAGCGAGGCCTCGCGCGAGTTTGCCCACCGGACCGGACTCGTGCGGGTGTTCGCGGAGGACATCATGCGCCATGACCTGGGCGACATCCCGGTCGTGCCGCGCGACCCGGCCCTGATCGCCGTCCCTTGGGGCACGGACACGCGGGCGGCCTTCCATCATGTCTGGCGGCAGTCCTTCGGCGAGCGGCCTGGTTTCACGGACCTCGACCTGGATGCGTGGGTCGCTTTCGTCGAGTCCGACCCGGAGTTTCTCCCTGCTGACTCCCGCCTCCTGCTCGACGGGGGTGACGCCGTGGCTTTCGTGACGGTTTCCCGTGACTGGATCGAGCAGTTGGGTGTCGTGCCGAGTCGCCGGGGCCATGGCCTGGGCGGCCATCTGATGGCCCGGTCCTTGACCGCCCTGCGCAAACTGGGGCGGCAGGAGGTGTGGTTGGCCGTCGCCGAGGAGAATGCCGACGCTCACCGGCTCTACGGCTCGCTGGGCTTCGTGGATGTCGGCGTCCGGGCGCGCAATGTCGACGCGACGGTAGCGGCCGACTGATCGAACGGCCCGGGTGGGAACACCCGCGGCAACTCGAAACAACGCCGGCAAGGGAAAGCGATTGGCCCCGGAGCCGAAGACTCCGGGGCCAATCTGTCGTGCAGGTGAGGTGTCAGCTCACTTGGTGAGCGGCGACAGCGTCGGGTCGTTGGCGTAGGCCTCGGCCGCGTTCGCCTTGGTCACGATGACCGGGGCGAGCAGGTTGGCCGGAACGACCTTGACACCGTTGTTGTACGACTTCTCGTCGTTGACGTTCGGCTTCTCGCCCTTCTGGAGCGCCTCGACCATCTTGATGGTGTCGGCAACCAGGGTGCGGGTGTCCTTGTTGATCGTGGAGTACTGCTCACCGGCCATGATCGACTTGACCGACTCGACCTCGGAGTCCTGACCGGTGACGACGGGGATCGGCTTGCCGGCGGCCTTCACCGAGGTGATGATCGCGCGGGCCAACGTGTCGTTGGGGGAGAGAACGCCGTCGAGGGCGGTGTCGCCGGGGTAGGACGCGGCGAGCAGGGTGTCCATGCGCTTCTGCGCGTTCTCGGCCTTCCAGCCCTGGGTGACCGCTTGGTTGAAGTCGGTCTGGCCGGAGACGACCTTGAGCGTGCCATCGGCGATCTTCGGCTTGAGGACGTCCATGGCGCCGTCGAAGAAGACCTTGGCGTTGTTGTCGTCCGGGGAACCGGCGAAGCCAGCCCAGGTTGGGGGCGAAGCGGGTCATCCCGGAGGCGTCGACGATGCCGGGCAGGGCCAGGCAGGCGCCTGCCGGCGTCATACCGCTGCCGGTCACCTCGCCCACCACCTCACGCACCATGGCGGAGAGCCGGGCGAGGGTGCGCTGCGGGTCGCTGCCGCGCAGGTCGCGCTCCACGACGCGCTGGTTGACCGCCCGTCCGCTGAGGTCGATGGCGGTCACCCCGAGCCGGTCGACCGCCACCTCCGCCCCGATCCCGACGATCGTGCCGCTCGCCGGGGCCAGTGGCACTCCGGGCCGCCCGGCGCCGACCGCGGCGCGTGGGGCGAGCTCGGTGACCATGTGGCCGCGCACGAGGGACTCGACGAGGTCGGAGACGGTGCCTCGCGTCAGGCCGGTCGCCTGGGCGATCTGGGCGCGCGTGACGGGCGCCTTCGGCTCGAGGATGTGCGAAAGGACGAGAGCGAGGTTGTGCTCACGGACGAGCTGTTGCCGGGCTGGCTCGGTGCGCCAGGGGCCGCTCGTGCCGCCGCTGCGAGTGCGTGCGGCAGGGGCGCGCTTCGGCGTCGCTGCCCTCGTCATGTCGCGACACGATAGCCCTCCGGCGCCGATTTGTTCAGAGGGTGTTCCAATTCCGGGGCGTCGGCCGCGCGCGGGCGGGGCGTCGCGGTCGGCCCGATATCCTGTCCGGGTTGCCCACCCGCTCACCGAAAGGCCCTGATCGTGGCCATGCGCATGTCCTCCCTGTTCCTGCGGACCCTTCGCGAGAACCCGGCGGACGCCGAGGTCCCGAGCCACCAGCTGCTGGTGCGGGCCGGGTACATCCGTCGGGTCTCGCCGGGTATCTACACCTGGTTGCCGCTGGGGCTCAAGGTGCTCAAGCGGGTCGAGCAGATCGTGCGCGAGGAGATGGACGCGATCGGGTCGCAGGAGTTGCTCTTCCCCGCGCTGCTGCCCCGCGAGCCCTACGAGGCGAGTGGGCGCTGGACCGAGTACGGCCCCAATGTCTTTCGTCTGAAGGACCGCAAGGAGAACGACTACCTCCTCGGCCCGACTCACGAGGAGATGTTCACCCTCGCCGTCAAGGACATGTACTCCTCCTACAAGGACCTGCCGGTCTCGCTCTACCAGATCCAGATCAAGTACCGCGACGAGGCGCGACCCCGCGCCGGCATCCTGCGTGGCCGTGAGTTCGTCATGAAGGACTCCTACTCCTTCGACCTCGACGAGGCCGGGCTGGACAAGAGTTACCAGCAGCACCGCGACGCCTACATCAAGATCTTCGACCGGCTCGGCTTCCACTACGTCATCGTCCAGGCCATGGCCGGAGCGATGGGCGGCAGCAAGTCCGAGGAGTTCCTCGCGACCGCGGAGAACGGCGAGGACACCTACGTCCGCTGTGCCAACTGTGGGTATGCCGCGAACGTCGAGGCCGTGCAGGTCGCCGCCCCCGACCCCATCCCGTATGCCGACCTGCCCGCTTCCCATGTCGAGGACACGCCCGACACTCCCACCATCGAAACCCTTGTCACGCACCTGAATTCAGCCTTCCCCCGCGAGGACCGAGCCTGGGCGGCCGGGGACACCCTCAAGAATGTCGTCGTCATGCTCGTCCACCCCGATGGCAGCCGCGCCCCGCTCGTCATCGGCATCCCCGGTGACCGTGACGTCGACGAGAAGCGCTTGGGTGCACAGGTGGAGCCGGCGGTCGTCGCGGCCTTCGAGGAGGCCGACTTCGCGGCATACCCCTCGTTGAAGAAGGGGTACATCGGACCGGAGGTGCTCGGCGAGGCCAGTGAGTCCGGGATCCGCTACCTCGTCGACCCACGGGTCGTCGACGGCAGTGCGTGGGTGACCGGCGCCAACCGACCGGGGCACCACGTGCTCGACCTCGTGGCGGGCCGGGACTTCACGGCCGACGGGACGATCGAGGCGGCCGACGTCCGTCCGGGGGATGCCTGCCCGTCCTGCGGTCACGCGCTGGAGTCCGCTCGTGGGATCGAGATGGGCCACATCTTCCAGCTCGGGCGCAAGTACGCCGAGGCCCTCGACCTCAAGGTCCTCGACGAGCACGGCAAGCAACGGACCGTCGTCATGGGGTCCTATGGCGTGGGCGTCTCGCGCGCCGTCGCCTGCATCGCCGAGGGCAACCATGATGACCTCGGTCTGGTCTGGCCCCGCGACATCAGTCCGGCAGACGTCCACATCGTGGCCACGGGCAAGGATCGAGTCCGCGACCCCGAGGTCTTCGAGACGGCCGAGCGACTGACCCGGGGCCTGGAGGCCGCCGGGCTCACCGTTCTCTACGACGACCGGGAGAAGGTCAGCCCGGGGGTGAAGTTCAAGGACTCCGAGCTGATCGGTGTGCCCACCATCGTCGTCGTCGGCAAGTCCCTTGAGAACGGCGTCATCGAGATCAAGGACCGCCGCTCCGGTGACCGACGTGAGGTCCCGGTTGCTGACGCCGTGACCGAGATCCTCGCCGAGGTCAACTGAGGTGCTGGTTGCCGCAGCAGACGGTTCCGCCCTGGGCAACCCCGGCCCCGCCGGGTGGGCCTGGTTCGTCGACGACTCCTGCTGGGCCGCAGGCGGCTGGCCGCACGGCACGAACAACATGGGTGAGCTCAAGGCGGTGCTCGACCTCCTCGAGCAGACCGCTGGCCTGGAGGACGAGCTGACCATCGTGTGCGATTCCAAGTACGTCATCAACTCGGTCACCGAGTGGATGCCGGAGTGGAAGCGCAAGGGGTGGCGGAAGAAGGACGGCAAGCCGGTCCTCAACGTCGACCTCATGCAGGCCATCGACCGCGCCATCACCGGTCGGCGCGTGCGCTTCGAATGGGTCAAGGGCCACGCCGGTCATCCGCTCAACGAACAGGCCGACCGGTTGGCCAACGGAGCGGCGGTGGCCTACCAGTCTGGTCGGGTCCCGGATGCCGGTCCGGGTTTCGGGGGATCGCGTGGTTCCGAGCCCGGTGAGGCGGCGCCGCGAGCAGTCAGTGAGCCCTCTGGTCCCTCCACTCCCTCGATCACCCCTCACCACGACACGTTGTGGTGAGCGGGTCCGCAGCGCGTCGCGTCGACGCCGTCATCTTCGACTGGGGCGGGACCCTGACCCCGTGGCACGACGTCGACCTGCCCGAGCAGTGGCGGGTCTTCGCCCGAGAGATCCACGGGCACCGGCTCGGTGATGCAGATGTCGACCCCGCCGATCTCGAGCACGCGCAGGCTCTCGCCGACACGATCCTGGCCGCCGAGTCGACGGCGTGGGCGCGGGGGCGGCACGAGCACACCAGCGCCGACCTCGCCGGGGTCCTCGAGGCCGCTGGGGTCGACCCCTCGCACGAGCGTCACTACCTTGCGCTCGCGGCATACCACCGATTCTGGGAGCCCCACACCCACACCGACCCGCAGGTCCGCCCACTCTGGGAGGGGCTCAAGGCGCGCGGGATCAAGGTCGGCATCCTCTCCAACACGATCTGGTCGCGGGACTACCACCGGGAGGTGTTCGCGCGCGATGGTGTGCTCGACCTGATCGACGGCGATGTCTATTCCAGCGAGATCGACCATGTGAAACCGCACCCGGAGGCCTTTCGCGAGGCCTGCCGAGCCGTCGGCGTCTCGCCCACGGCTGCGGTCTATGTCGGGGACCGGATGTTCGAGGACGTCCACGGGCCGCAGCAGGTGGGCATGCGTGCAATCTGGATTCCTCACTCGGATCTGCCTGCGGCACAGCGGGTCCAGGTGACGGCGGTGCCCGACGCCACGGCCCACGAACTGCTCGACGTGTTGCGGATCGTGGATGGGTGGACGGCGTGATGGACATCGACGCGCTCGCCGCACTGCCTGCCGCGCTGGGGTCTGCCGACCTCACCGCGACGCTCATCGCCGCGGTCGCCGCTGCGGCCTTCCTGGCGGGCTGGGTCGACGCCGTCGTCGGTGGCGGCGGGCTGGTCCAGCTCCCCGCCTTGCTCCTTGCCTTCCCCACGGCGACCCCGGCCCAACTGCTCGCCACCAACAAACTCGGGTCGATCTTCGGGACGACCAGTGCGACGATCACCTACTACCGCCGCGTGAAGCCCGACTTGCGCACGGCCTTGCCGATGGCCGTCGCGGCATACGTGGGGGCGATCGGTGGCGCCTTCATCGGCCTGCACATCCCGAAGTCCGCCTTCAACCCGATCATCCTCGTTCTTCTTGTCGTCGTCGGGGCGTACACCCTCTTCAAGCCCTCGCTCGGGACCACGACGGCGCTGCGCTGGGACGGGGTTCGCCACACCGGCACGGCGGTGCTCATCGGGTTCGTGATCGGCGTCTACGACGGAGCGCTCGGCCCGGGCACGGGGTCCTTCCTGGTCTTCGCTCTGGTCGGCCTGCTCGGCTACGCCTTCCTCCAGGCCAGTGCGAAGGCCAAGATCGCCAACTTTGCGACCAATCTTGGTGCCCTGACCGTGTTCGCACCCGGCGGGCACGTGATGTGGGTCGTCGGCGGCGTGCTGGCCGCCGCGAACCTGCTCGGTGGCTACGTCGGGGCCCGGACCGCTGTGCGCCTGGGGTCGCGTTTCGTGCGCACGGTCTTCATCGTGATCGTCAGCGCCTTCATCGTCCGGATCGGCGGCCAGTTGCTCGGTTGGTGGTGAACCAACTTCCGCGTCACGCAGAAGGTTACTTCTCACGCAGCTATTGCAGGTTGGCAACCCAACTTCCGCGTGACGCGGAAGGTGACCCGCCCCCGGGATACGCCGCGTGCTTTCGATCCAAGGCGTTCGTCCCCAGGCACGGACACGAGAGGTGTGTCGTCCACAGGCTGGCCCAAGGGCAGTGGACCCCGCTCGGCGAGGCGAGGACGGTTCCCTGCCATGAATGAACGACTTCTCACCCTTCTTGCACGCACCGGTGGCGTGCTCACCGCACGCGAGGCGCGATCGGTCGGCCTTGATGCCATTGACCTTTCGTGTCTGGCCAGGACCAAGGAACTGGTCCGGGTGCGCCGCGACGCCTACGTTGAGGCCAGTCGCTACCACGAATCGTCTCCCGACGACCGCTACCGCCTCGTATGCCGCGCGGTCCTGGCCACGCGCGGGCCCCACGAAGCGTTGAGTCACCACTCGGCCGTCTCGACCTACGGTATCGACACCTTCAGGCTGGACCGGTCGGTTGTCGACATCGACTCTCCGTCAGTGGAGTCGACGCGGATCAGGGCGCGAGTGCGCACCCACCCTCAGGCTCTTGCGCCCCAGGTTCTCAACGGTGTCAAGGTCGTTCCGCTGCCCTTGGCGTTGGCCCAGCTCGCCGGGCCCAGGGGTGTCATGTCGGCGCTCTGCTCGATGGACAACGCCCTGCATCATGATCGGTGCTCGATGGCCGACATCAAGGCTGCCATCGAGCACCTACAGGGCAGGCATCAGGGCAGCGCACGAGCCGCGTTGGCCCTGGTCGATCCGGCGAGTGAGTCCGTGGGGGAGTCTCGGCTCCGCATCGTGCTGAAGGACCTGGGCTTCGACGTCACGACTCAGGTGGACATTTCGCGCGGTCCCCGATTCCTCGGGCGTGTGGACGCCCTCGTCGACGACCTGGTCGCCGTCGAGTTCGACGGCCTGGTCAAGTACGAGGGGGTTCAGGGCTCGCAGAACTTGGTCGCCGAGAAACGCCGAGAATCGTCCATCACCGATGGCGGTCTCGAGTTCGTCCGGGTGATCTGGTCCGAACTCGACGACCCGGTGGCCCTGGCGACGCGAGTCCATCAGGCGCGCGGGCGCGCGCTCCATCGGGTCCGCGCAGCCGACCTGGTCACGCACAAAGCCGGGAGTCGAACGGAAATTCCCGCGTGACAACCGAATATCTGCGTCACGCAGAAATTGCCTTCTCACGCAAATATTTCCGTGTGACAACCGAATATCTGCGTCACGCAGAAGTTGGGTTGTCAGTCGGCGTCGGGGGTCGTGAGCCAGAGCACGGCATAGGGGGGAAGCCAGATGTTGCCGTCCTCTCCCCAGTTCAGGGGCTCTCCCGTCAGGTGGTCGTGGGCCGCATCGACGCCGAGTTCGTGGGCGCGATGGCCGGGCCAGGAGCGCCAGCCGGGAGTGACGTTGTGAACACCCACGAAGCGTCCGATGGGATGCTCGCGCACCGTCACCAGAACGCCCGGGTCATCGACCGGCCCGACCCGGCTCTCGATGCTCGCGTGCAAGTGGGGGAGGGTCGCCCGGACCTGACCCAGCACGACCAGATCGCTGTGCACTCGGCCGGCGACGGTGCTCGGGTCGTGCCGATCGGCCGCCCGGGCAAGATCCAGTCGTGGGCGGTGGGCCCATCGGTTGTCCTCCTCGTGCCCGACCTCCCTCGCCCACTCGGAGTCGTTGGGCTGACCGAGTTCGTCTCCACTCCAGATCACCGGCACCCCGCCCCACGAGTAGACCAGCGAGTGTGCGAGGCGCAGGGCGGCCGTCGCGTCGGCGATCGCCCGCTCATCCCCGCGGCGTTCGGCCGCCTCCAGGGCGAGCAGGGAGGCGGCAGTCCCGCTCGTCCGCCGGTCGTCGGTCGCGGGGTTGTACTGGAAGACCAAGCCGGTCGCCGGTGACCCGAGGATCTCACCGGCATACCACTGGGCGAGGAACTTGCGGTGGGCCGCGCCACTGAAGCCCAGGGCCGCGGCGTCCTCGTCCATGATCGCCCAGCCGATGTCGTCGTGGCAGCGCAAGTAGGTCAGCCAGGTGGCGGTGGCCGGCTTGGGCGGCAGGTTGCCCAGGGCATGCGCCGCGAGCCGGACGTCCCTGCTGGCCAGCATCGACCAGATCTGCACCATGAGGCTGTTGTGGTAGGCGAGATCGCTCACCTTGCCGGTGTGTGATCCGGTCCCGAGGTAGGGGAGCAGCTTCGTGGGCGCCACGATGGCCTCCGCCTTGAACGCCACCGACGGGCAGGCCAACCGGGTCAACGCCTTGAGCGCCTGGGTGATCGCGTGGACCTCGGGTTGGCCCTGGCAGTCGGTCCCCATGCGCTTCCACATGAAGGCGATCGCATCGAGGCGAAAGACATCAACACCCCGATTGGCCAGGCGAAGGATGATCCGTGCGTACTCGACGAGGACCGCCGGATTCGACCAGGCGACGTCCCACTGCCACTCGTTGAAGGTCGTCCAGACCCAGCCGCGCAGTTCGTCGTCCCAGGTGAAGTTGCCGGGCGCAAAGTCCGGAAAGACCTCGGGCAAGGTCCGCTCGTAGGCGTCCGGCATCTCCCGGTCCGGGAAGACGTGGAAGTACGCACGGTATGCCGGGTCGCCGCCTCGCGCTCGCACCGCCCATTCATGTTCTCGCGCAACGTGATTCAGCACGAGATCAAGCGTGAGGTTGATCCCGGCCTCATGGAGCGAGGTGGCGAGGGCGGTGAGGTCGTCCATGGTGCCCAGATCCGGTCGGATCTCGTCGTAGTCGGCCACGGCGTAGCCGCCGTCGTTGTCGCCCTCGCGTGGACGAAGCAGTGGCATGAGGTGCAGGTAGGTCACGCCGAGCTCACGCAGATAGGGGATCTGGTCGATCAGCCCCCGCAGGTCACCGGCCATCCGCTCGGTGTATGCCGCGTAGCCGATCATCGAGGGGTCCTGGAGCCAGTCGCTGTGGAGGGTGCGCTCGAGGTCGCGGGCGTGCAGCGCCGGTGGCCGGACGGCATACGACTGCTCGGCGATCGCCAGCAATTCGGCTGCGGTCGCGGCCCCGATCTCGTTGCCGTAGAGCGCGTCGAGCGCGTCGATCAGGTCCGGCCACCAGCGCTCCACGCGGGCGCGGAAGATCGCGGCGAGGGGCCCCAGCGTGGGGTCGCCGGGCAGGGTGTCACCGACTCCGCTGGGGGCCGGGAGGTGCGGGCTCGTGGGGGTCACGGACGCATTCTGGCGGACTCGGCGCGAAAGCGCTTGCATCACGCACGATCCGCGCATAGCCGACCCACAGGTTCCTCACGGGAACGCTCGCCACTCTGGGGCCATGACGTTGATCCTCGACCCGCCCGCGGCGCCCGCCCAGGCTCGTGCCGCCGCCCAGCGGTCCACGACACCCCCTCGCTGGTGGCGCGATGCGTCGGCCACCCTCTTCTGGGCCGTCCTCGTCGGTGTCACCGGGCTCTGGGTCTCCGGTGGCGGGATCCAAGAGCTGGGCACCCTCGGGGGAGCCCTGACCTCCATCGGTCGCCTGACCGGCCTGCTGTCGTCGGCCCTCTTGCTCATCCAGGTCTTCCTCATGGCGCGGGTGCCGTGGTTCGAGCGGGCCTGGGGTCAGGACGACCTCGCCCGCACCCACCGGCTCGTCGGCTTCACGTCCTTCAATCTGCTCCTCGCCCATCTGGTCTTCATCACCCTCGGGTATGCCGCCGAGAGTTCGGCCGGGCTGTGGGGGACGATCGTCGACCTCGTCGTCAACTACCCGGGCATGCTGCTCGCCGTCGCCGGCACTGCGGCCCTTGTCATGGTCGTGGTCACGTCGATTCGCAAGGCTCGCGCACGGCTTCGTTACGAGTCATGGCACCTGATCCACCTCTACGGCTACCTCGGCGCCGGTCTTGCCCTGCCGCACCAGCTCTGGACCGGTGCCGACTTTCTCTCCAGCCGGGTCGCCACGGCCTTCTGGTGGGGTTTGTATGCCGTGTGCCTCGCGGCCGTGGTCGCCTTCCGGGTGGTCCTGCCCCTCTGGCGGTCCCTGCGTGCGCCACTGCGTGTGGTGTCGGTGGAGGCCGCGGCACCCGGCGTGAGCACGGTGACCGTGGGTGGGCGAGGCGTCGAAGGGCTGGACGTGCGCGGCGGGCAGTTCTTCAACTGGCGCTTCCTCGACGGCCCCGGATGGACGCGTGCCAACCCCTACTCCCTGTCGGCCGCCCCCGATGGGCGAACCCTGCGCTTCACCGCTGCTCACGTGGGTGACGGATCGGCGCGCCTGGCAGGGCTCCGTCCCGGGACCCGTGTCCTCGTGGAGGGTCCCTACGGCCGGTTGCATGCCGGTGTCGGGACACGTTCCAAGGTGCTCCTGCTCGCGTCCGGGATCGGGGTGACCCCCATGCGTGCCATCCTCGAGGAACTGCCCATCGGCACGGATGTCACCCTCGTGCACCGGGTGCGTCGTCGCTCTGAGGCGGTGCTCGGTGACGAACTGCGGGCGTTGGCGGCGGCCCGAGGTGCGCGCCTGGTGACCATCGAGGGCACGCGCGTGACCACCCGCTCGTCCTGGCTGCCGGCCCAGGCCGGCCACCTCACCGACGAGCAGGCTCTGCTCGAGATCACCCCTGACCTGGCCGAGCGTGATGTCTTCATCTGCGGTGCCCCCGCTTGGATGGACGCCGTCTCGGCAGCGGCCCGACGAGCCGGACTGCCCGCCGACCAACTCCACGTCGAGCGTTTCACTTACTGACCACGTCGACACCAGACCCAAGGAGACCACGCCATGCGACGCATCACACTGTGGGTGCTGTCCACCATCAGCACCTTGGTGCTGCTCTTCAGCTATCACACGAGCACCAGCTCCACCGCCCGCGCCGGCACGAGCATCATCGCGCCCCAGAGCACGACGGCAACCGGCAGCACGGCGACCGGCAGCACG